>FWWL01000577.1_pt1 | contig 98635 bp, 92 predicted proteins | sample 2228331 | NCBI WGS metagenome assembly FWWL01 (sample SAMEA103939775, study PRJEB20133) | metagenome | reverse complement strand
AATCTTTGTGTCTTTGTGGCTTTGTGTGAACTTCTTAAGCCGATGAGACAAGGTAGATAGTTACGATTTTTTTAAGCATTCAGGTAACTGCTTGCTCATAGCGATTGAAGTCACCTCTGATGGGCTTATAGCCTGGCGTCCCTGGCTCTTGTAGTCCCCCCTTGAGGGGATTGTAGGGGGCTCAACGTTGCCATGCAACCTCTTCACAGAGGCGATCACGGACTGAGTCACAAAACAGGATAAGCGGCAGGCATAGATAGGACGCATAGCAGGGGGATGGGGCGGTAAATGTGATATAATATCTAATGCCGCTAAGGGGCCCCCTGGGTGGTCACCGGAGAGGTCAGACCCTCGGCTTGAGGGAAAGTTCAATCTTTGAAAGGAGTGTTGTGTATGGAGAAAATTCGGGTTATCATCATGGGTGCTGCCGGGCGCGATTTCCACAACTTCAATACCTACTTCCGTGACAACGAGCGCTATGAAGTGGTTGCGTTTACGGCGACGCAGATCCCCAACATTGAGGGGCGCGTTTATCCGGCGGAGCTGGCCGGGTCTCTGTACCCGCAGGGCATTCCCATCTACCCGGAATCCGAGCTGGTTCGCCTCATTCGTGAGTATAACGTGGATCAGGTTGTCTTCGCCTATTCCGACGTCTCGCACGAGTATGTGATGCACAAGGCGGCGACGGCAGTGGCGGCGGGTGCTGATTTCCGCATCATGGGCGGCAAGGCCACCATGCTCAAGAGCAGCAAGCCCGTGGTCGCTGTGACCGCGGTGCGCACCGGGTCGGGCAAGTCGCAGACCACGCGCTACGTCTGCAAGCTGCTGCAGGACATGGGCAAGAAGGTGGTGGCGATTCGTCACCCCATGCCTTACGGCGATCTGGTCGCCCAGGCCGTGCAGCGCTTCGCTTCCTACGAGGACCTCGATCGCCACCAGTGCACCATCGAGGAGCGCGAGGAGTACGAACCGCACATTGACCGTGGCATCGTCGTGTACGCCGGCGTGGATTACGAGCGCATCCTGCGCCAGGCCGAACAGGAAGCCGATGTCATCGTCTGGGATGGCGGGAACAACGACATTCCTTTCTACAAGCCCGATCTGTGGATTGTGGTCGCTGATCCGCACCGCCCGGGTCACGAGACGACCTACTACCCCGGCGAGGCCAACCTGCGCGCGGCGGATGTGGTGATCATCAACAAGGTGGACACCGCGGATTACGCTAACGTGCAGCGCGTGCGCGAGAACATCGCCGCCGTCAACCCCAAGGCCGTCGTGGTCGAAGCTGCGTCGCCCATCTTCGTGGACAATCCCGAAGAGATTCGCGGTAAAGTGGTGCTGGTGGTGGAAGATGGCCCCACGTTGACGCACGGCGAGATGGCCTACGGCGCGGGGTACGTCGCCGCGCAGCGTTTCGGCGCCGCCAAGATCGTGGATCCGCGCCCCTATGCTGTGGCCTCCATCGCGGCTACCTACCAGAAGTACCCCACCACCGGCTGCGTCCTGCCCGCGATGGGGTATGGCGAGGAGCAGATGCGCGACCTGGAGACCACCATCAACAACACGCCCTGCGACCTGGTCATCGTCGGCACGCCGATTGACCTGCGCCGCGTGCTCAAGGTCAAGCACCCCATGGATCGCGTGCGCTACGAATTGCAGGAGATCGGCACGCCCATGCTGGAGCGCATGCTCAAGGAACGCATCAAGTAAACTGGCTGTAAACCAAAGCCCCCGTGCCTGGCACGGGGGCTTTTTGTTGGGTGAGGCTCTGTAGGCGCGGCTACTTGCGCACCTCGAAGACGCGCAGGCCGGTGAGCGTGCGTCCAACTTTGGTCATACCGGCAGGCATGTTCCTCAGCCAGTCGGGATTGAAGTACTTGTTGAGCACGCTCTCGATCGTGCCTGTCCAGGGATCCATCACCAGCAGGTCATCATGGATCCCGCCGCTGGGATCGGGAATGTAACGGATGGCGAGCACGAAATGTTGGTCATGCGGCGTTGTCGCCGGGCGGAAGTCCACCTCTGCAGCGGTTGGATAGCGCGCCAGAATCCACTGCAACACGCTCAGGTCGGGCACCTTGCTTTTGTCCCGCCAATTGATAAAACTGGTCTCTTTGCCGGCGAAGAACCTGTCCGTGCGCCAGATCAGTCTGGGGTAGGCGGTGGTGACTTTGGTAGGATGGCTCAGGTAGTCGCCATCAAAGGCGCCGGCTTTGCCGATCTCCTGGGCGAAGACCGGAGGCAGCACATCGTACCCGGCCCAGGCTGCCAGTGAGGCCAGCGCCGTGACCAGACAACCCGCCTGCCCAAATGTCGCCGTGCCGGACGGGGAGTAGCGCGTGTTCTTCCAACGCGGGTCACGCTGGCTGAAGATCGGCGGATGTTCCGCTTCGTTCCAGCGGTAGTCCTTGTACAACGCGCGGCGGTAATCCGTCTGGATGCCCAGGCGGTTGGCGATGGCCCACGGGCTGTTCTGCCAGGTGTAGAGCACCAGCGCGTGGATCTGCTGGGCGCCCGGGGTCAGGTTCCAGTTGGCGATTTCATCGTAGGCTAGGTTGACCCAGCCGTTATCCTCATCCCGCCAGCCGTACTCGGCCGGGTTGGAGCAATCGGTCGGGCGCTGCGTCGCGCGGCAGATGGGATGCGTGGCGGTGATGTAAACCGGCAGGCCCCGGTGCGCTTCGGGGATCTTTTCCATAAAACCTCGATAGGCCTGGAAATCGGCGTAGTGATCGCTGAGCAGCGGATCGCTGAGTTTGGTGGGCTCGCTGATGAGCTCGCGGAACTGGCCGTGCGTGTAGGTCTGCAGTGCGATCCCGTCCAGGTAGGTGATGCCGCTCAACATCTGGGTGAAGTAATCCCACGGGCGGATGCGCTGATTGTTCTCCAGCGGCAGGGGCGGGGCCGTGTAGGGGAACACAGGTGCCGGCACAACCTGCGCTTTGGGCAGCACGGCCTTGATGGCCGCATAGACCTTGTTGAAGGCCTGCGCGTAGCGTTGCGGCGTGATGTGCTCCTGCGGCGCCGCGCGCCCACCCGGATGGCGTGAAGGATCGTTTGGCGAGTTGCCAACCACAATCACCCAGGCGTAGTCGGGTTCCTCATCATGCTTGAGATGCAGCTCCACCCAGCGCGCGCAGGCGGCGGCGTAAGCGTCGTACTCGCTGGAGCGCGGCAGCGTGGCGCTCGCACTGTAGTTCAGCTCCACGATGACCCCGTGCCCCTGCTCTTTCGCCCACGTCCACAGGCGGGCGCGATGGGTTTCGTTGAGCACAATGGCGTTCGCGTTGGCGCCGATCGCCTCGCTGAACATGGCCCAACCCGTGCGTCCGGTGTTCATGTACAGCGAATTCACCGTCTGGTTCACCAGCTCCGTGGTGGCCTCGATCGTGCCCAGATGCAGGCCGAAAATCCACGGCGAAAGCCCGATCTTGACCCGCGACGGGTCGGCCGGCGACGTGGTGCCGGGAATGTCGAGCACCTGCAGATACTCGCTCTGGGCGTAACCATCTTTACCGTCCAGGCTGCGCACGCGGATCCAGAAGCCCGGCTTACCGATGCGCGCGCCCAGCGTCTCCGGCGGCTCCAGGATGTAAAGGACGGTCGCGTGATCCAGCTCCACCATCGCCGGCGTAAATTGTGACGGGCCGGCGTAAATCGTCAACTTACCTTCCGGCTTATTCACCCAGGCCCGTGCCCCCACTTTGTGCTTGACGCGCGGGTCCACATGCGTGACGAATTCCGCGCTGACCCACACCTCCGGCCCATCGGGCACGACGCGCACGCGCAGCCATTCCTTGGGCTTACCGATTTTCTCCAGCGCCTTGTCATTGTCGCGCACAATGTGAAGCAGCGTGTGCTTTGGCACGCAGCCCACCAGGGACGTGGGCGCCATCAGCGTTTCGCGGCGCAAGTTCAAGGTGGAGGTGCTCCACACCTGCACCAGCACCCCCGGCGCTGTGGCAGGCGGCGTGGGCGGCGGCGGCCAGGGGCCAGGATCCTGGGTAGTCACGTGCGTCATGCGCACGTACCCATCGCCCCAGCCCGTGCGCACCGGCAGCCAGCGCTCGCTATCCGGGCCGTACATGGGGGATCCGGTTACATTCAGCTCCGTGCCAAAGGGTAGTGCGTGCAACTGCGTGCCGGGGATACCGGCCTGCTTGAAAATCACCGTCCCGCCGCGCGTGCGCACCCAGTAGCGCGTCGGCGGCGTTTCCGGCGAACCGAGCGCAAAGCCGCGTATCACCGGGAAGTGAGCTGCATCCAACACGCCGGCGCGATAGAAACTGATAAACGTCGGCGCATAGGGCCGCACCCGCTCCAGCCAGGCCTGCAGCTCCTGCGCTGTCATGCGTTTCTGCGCCGCCTCATCGTAATACGGCGCCAGGGCGGGATAAATGGCGCGCGTCAGGCCCTGTTCCTGCAGCCACTGGCGCTCCATCTCGTATGTCCACTGATCAATCACCACCTCCGGCGGGCGCTGGAACGTGCCGTAAGCCATCGGCATCAGCCCGCCCTCGCAGAAGGGCACCATCTGCTTGTAGGGCAGATCCAGATGATGACGAATGTTGGGATATGAGCACAAATACAGCTTCTCCTGATCCACGCCCGCATCCTGGATGCGCATGATCATTTTGGTGGCCGCATCCCCGCGTCGGCTGCACGCCCCCTCCATGTCAAAGATAAAGCCTTCGTAGCCATCGTCGAAGGCATGCTTAACCATATCCGCCTCGAAATCCGGATCTCCAAGCGTCAAGAACGTCCACGCCATGGGGATCAGGCCCGCGTCGCGGATCCTTTGGGCAATCGCCGCGGCATTATCGAGATAAAAGCCCGCCTTGCTGCCCAGCGGCCCCTGTCCGACCTTGTAGAGCACATGGGTGGTTTGCGTCTCGGCGGCGATTTGCAGCGCGCGCTCCAAATCCCAGCCCACATACCCCCACAAACCTTTACCCTGTAAAGCAGCCATCTTTCACTCCTTTCACATTGAGAGAACCTGAATTGTCTGAGGGACACCATTGACCCGAGTCGGGCCACTGACACAGGGATGATGACGTATCGCAAAGCGCCAGGGGCGTGCATCATCCCGCACATTGATGCGCGGTGTGGTGACGACCTCCTCATCGGGCACGGGCGCATCCATTTCCACCCACAACCCCGACGTCTGCGTGCACACATCCGCCCCATCGAGCGCGCGATCAATCTGCAGCGCCTGGCACAAGCGGCCCGGTCCGCGCAGCAAATCCCGCCAGCGTCGCGTGCCGCGGTGCTGCTCCATCACCTCCACTCCCTCCAGCGGCTCCAGGGCGCGGATCAGCACCGCTGCGGGGAAACCGACATCTTCCGTCACCAGATTGAGGCAGTAATACATCCCGTAGATCAGGTACACATACGCATGGCCGGGCGGCCCGAACATACTGGCATTGCGTTCCGTGCGTCCCCGAAACGCATGGCTGGCCCGATCCTCATAGCCGATATACGCCTCCACCTCCACGATGCGACCGCTCAAGCGTTGTCCATCCCAGAGGCGTACCAACGTCTGACCCAGCAGCGCGCGGGCCACGCTCAACGTCGGAGCGGAGTAGAAATCACGGCCAAGAACAGGTGCATTCATGTTGACTTTTCTTCGCTTCTGAGCTAAGATTATTGTAGCATACCCTGGACAAGAGACAAGGGGGAGGGAGCATGTCACTGGACGATCTGGATGAATTGTTAAGTGGACTTGAGCCGGAGCAAGAACCACTCTTTGCAGACGAACCCGCAACCGTCGGGGCGCCGTCGCGTGGGCGGCGTTCAGCGCGACCCCGTCGCCCTCAGGCCCACAGCGCCGCTCCAAGTGGTGGCCTGCGTCCGTGGCAGCGCTTCATCCTTTCTTTCTTTTTGTTTTTGGACGTGGTGATCGTCGGCCTGATGATGCTGCTGATGTTGGAACGCATCGTGCTCCCGTAGCCAGGACGAGCCGCGCCGCCGCACGTTTTGGGGAACGCATGCGCCGCCCCCGCCGGATCAAGGCGGGGGCGGTTACGTGTAGCAAAAATCGTAAGGGCGATGCGCCGCATCGCCCCTACTACACCCTTTGCGCCGGGGGCAACTCTGGCGTTGCCGCAACCCAGACTGCAGCTCCGGTACCCGCGAGCGGCGCGCCTTAAGCCGCAGCCCGTTTGGGATTCAGCACCGCCTGCGTGAGCCCTTGCAAGGCTTTGCTTAACTCCCCCTGGGGCGCATTCAACACAATCGGCATATTGCGGCGCATCGCCGTGACCTGAAGATGATCGTAAGGCAGGTTGGCGATAATGGGCAGGCGCACGGCGCGCTGCACCGCTTCTGCGGGTGGACGGGGGCCGGGCACGGGTGCGTTCAGGACCAGCGCCATGCGGTTCAGGTACTTCTGCAAAGCCCCGATCGTGGCGATCGTCGTTTGCAGACTGGCCGGATCGTCGCCGCTCACCAGCAGAATCAGGCCGGACTGCTCCAGCACCGTAATCGTGGTCTCATTCAACACGTGGGGCAGGTCCACCACGATGTAGAGCGTATCCTTGCTCAATCCCTGGAGCAAGGGCTGCAATTCACCAGCGCTGATGACGGTATTGACCAGCGGGGTGGGCGGGGCTGCCATCAGCCGCAGGCCATTGGGATGCTTGAGCAGGAATACCTCAGGGTTAACCGTCGGCGCCTTCAGGTAATGGTCAAGATGACGCTCCGGCTTAAGCCCCAGGTAAAGCGCGCAATGGCCGGCGTTGGGGGAGAGATCAAGTAACACCGTTGAGGCCACCGCTTGCAACAACAGCGACATGTTGACAGCCAGCGTCGTAACCCCGATGCCGCCGCGCAGACTCAACACGGAAATCACCTGGGACTGTCCCGTCACGCGCTGCGGGCCCAGCAACGTCTCGATTTTTTCCAACAGCTCGTTCATTTTGACCGGCTTGCTCATGTGCTCATCCGCGCCGGCATCCAGCGCTGCCATGCGATCAATGGCCTGTCCGCGCGCGGTCAAAATGATGATCTTCATGCTTTTGGTGCGTGGGTCGCTGCGGAGCTGGCGCACTACATCGTAACCGTTCACTTCTGGCATCATCACATCCACAATGGCCAGATCGGGGCGCGTACTAAACGCCTTTTCCAGCCCATCCAACCCATCCCCGCTGAGAATGACCTCGTGTTTACCCCGCCCGCCGAGCATCATCTGCATCATCTGCAGCAAATCGGGGTTATCATCAATGATCAGGATTTTTGCCATGAGAGGAACCTCCTCTGGGACGGATTCAGCCCATAGATTGCAGACCGAGGAAACCGATGCGGGTTTTATTCACAATGGCCGCGCCACCCTCGAACGTGATGTCCGGGTGGAATGTGGAACGAATCTTCACGTCCATCAGTGTCATGAAAGTTTCCGTCTGCGTGCTCAACAACACCCGTGGGTCCAGCTTGCCCGGCAGGCGCAGGAAGCCGCTCATTTCAAACGAGTCCACCGTCAGGAAGATGGGAAGCATCCGTTGCCCCAGATACGACCCGTAACGCTGGTCACGACGCAACCCGTCATCGCGGTTGGCGGTCAGGGCGAAACAAAGGGAAGATTTCACGATAATGGCAATCGGGTGATTGGCACTGATTTTAGCGGGCTGACCGATGGGAGAAACGTAAGCGTCTTCAACAATCAGGTACGAGGTGGTCATATCGTAGAGCACATCCGCCAGGTAACGCTGGCGTGTATCGAAAGTGCCCGAAAGACGAAACCCAACGCCGAAGAAATCAACCGTGATTTTTGTTTCGTGTTTTTCCATCCCGCTCACTCCTCATGTTGAAATTCAAGAGCACAGGACGTGCGCCTGATCACCGCGCTGGCGAGTCATCCCTGATCATCAAAAATGGCCCTGAGCTAGTATCATTTTAGCATAGTTTTAGAAACACAAAAAAACGCTCCCTTACGGGAGCGTTACCCACCAGGAGAAGGTGCGGGTTTCACTGACTGTATGCGGGAGCACTGCGTAAGTATCCGACCCTGGCACCCGGCGCACCACGGACACCTTCCAGCTAAAAGTGCGCTCGCGCACCTGATCAGGCGGGAAGAGCTCCGCGGGTACGCGCCAACTGGTAGCCTTGAGGTACACGCTCATGGATTGTGGCCCGTCGGCGCTGGGATAAGTCACCTCCAGCCGGTAACTCTCATCGGCGTTCAGGATGCCCACCGAGGCCCACTGCAACATGATCAGCGCATCCTTGCCGGCAAAATTGGCGCGCGGCGCAGGATAGAGCAGCATCACGCGCCCGTACACGGTTTGCGGCGCGACTTTGGACACCTGGGGCACAGGCGTGGCGGTAGGCGTGGGCGTCGGCGTGTAGCGCGGAATGATAAGCACCTGTCCCGGATTAATCAGGTAGGAGAACTCCGGCATGTTATTGGCGGCGCGGATGTCTTCCACGCTGACCCCGTACTTCTTGGCAATCCCGGACAGGGATTCGTTGTTCTTGACGATATGCGTAAAATAAGGATCGGGCGTCGTGAAAGGATCCGGCGTCGGGGTGGGGTGCGGGATCAGGAGGGTCTCGCCCACGTACACCGCGTCACTGAGACGCCCGTTCAGGTCCATGATCGAATCCATCGTCACATCGAACTGTTGCGCGATTTGGGAAAGCGTATCCCCGCGCTTGACCACATATTGGATCGGCGGTAAGGGCGTGGGGGTAGCCGTTGGCGTCGGTGTGGCGGATGGGGTTGGCGTCACGCTCGGCGTTGGTGTGATGGTGGGGGGCAAGGTAGGGGTGGGACTATACGCCGGCGTCGGCGTGGCCAGCCAGATGCCCTGCGCCATCTGCCAACCCGCGAAGAGCAGCCCCGCCATCACCAGCATGGCCAGCCCGGCCAGCAAACCGGTAGCAATGCGGCCCAGACGCCGCGGCGCCGGCACTGCGGCCTCCTCCACGCTCCGCTCCTCTGCTCCAGGCTCCGCCGCCGTGTCCTGCAGATCAGCGCCGCACATCAGGCACGTCTTTGCCGTTGGCGCAACCTGAACACCACACGCCGGACAATAACGACGCGGCGTATTCGGCACGCGCCCGACGCCTGCCGTCATCTCCAGCTCTTCGTTGTCATTCATCTCTGTACGTTTTTTCTCGCCCATCATCGCCCCATGATAACACTAAAAAGCGAAACGGCAAGGCGCACAAGCCCGCCCCAACGCGAAGCAAAGCCCTGGCCTGTGCAGGATGCGTGTCCCTCCGCCGGCCAAGAAACCAGGGTAGTCAACTCCCTGTACCCCTGCCTCTGTAGACCGGACATGCGCGGAGACTGCTCTGGGCGATTGAAGTTTTCATCCAGACGTGGTACACTAAATCAGGCAGAACCATTAGCCGTTTGGCTTGTCTGGACCCTGTCCAGGCGCCCGATAGCATTTAGCATCACATCCCTGACAGGAGGCCGATGGAACAAAACACAGGTAACAAAGCACTTGTCATCCGCGCGCAAAGCGGATTTTACACGCTTTACACGCCCGATGGGCAGACCCTGGTTGCGCACGTGCGCGGGCGGCTTAAAAAAGAGCGGCTGGAAAGCACCCTTGTCGCCGTGGGCGATTGGGTCATTTGGGAACGCCAGGATGACGGCACCTGCGTCATTGAAGACGTGTTGCCGCGCACGCGCGCCCTCTCCCGCCTCAAGCCCCTGCCGGGCGGACGCGGCTCACGCCGTTGGGATCGCCAGGGCTACCTGCGCGAACGCGAACAAGTCATTATCGCCAATCCAGACCAGGTCGTCTTCGTCATGGCCTGCGCCTCTCCGGAGCCGCGTCTGCGCATGTTGGACCGCCTGTTAGTCGGAGCGGAGCGGCAGGGCATCCCCGCCCTCATCTGTGCCAACAAAATTGACCTTGCCGGTCTGGATGAGGCCCGTGCCCTGTTTGGCATCTACGAGCACATCGGCTACACCGTCCTTTACACCTGCACCGTGACGGGGGAGGGCGTGGCCGAACTGCGTGCACACCTGCAGGGCAAAATCTCGGCCCTCGTGGGGCCCTCAGGTGTCGGCAAGACCAGCCTCCTAAACGCCCTCCAGCCGGGCCTGGGCGAGCGCGTCCAGGAAGTCAGTCAGGCCACGGGGAAAGGGCGGCACACGACCACCGTGACCGCCATGCACCCGCTCGATGGCGGCGGCTGGGTGGCGGACACGCCGGGCATCCGCGCCCTGGCGCTCTTCGACCTGGAGCCGGAGGAGATAGACGCCTACTTCCCCGACATCGCCCCCTACGTGCCCGATTGCGACTTCTCCGACTGCAGCCACACCGTGGAGCCGGGCTGCCGCGTCTTGGAAGCCCTGGCGCGCGGCGACATTAACCAGCACCGCTACGAAAGCTACGTGCGCCTGCACCAGGAACATCGCAAGCTGGCCGACATGTACTGGTGGGGGATTGATGAACAGGAAATCTAGCTTCCGTGCTGGGCCAGCCTGGGCAGAGTGGCTGAGGCAAGCCAGGCCGGTACTTTTGGGGAAAAGGGCCCGCAGCCTGGCCATGGCCGCTTTGCCGGGCGCAGGCCTTACACGGCACGGCAACACGAGGCGCGCCACCTGACGTTGTGGACGCCTCCCTCTCAAATTGAACACCTTAATTAAAATTAAAAGGAGGTTCCTATGAAACTGATGGTCTGGCTGTTAAGTCTTGCACTTTTGCTGACGCCGCTCCAGCCGACCGTGGCGCACATTCCACCAGTACCGGAATGGCCGGTGATCGGGCCCCTGCTGGTGAAGCTGGGTCTTGTGGAGCCGGTACGCTATCCCGATCCGACCCTGCAAGAGTACCGCGTCACGACCATGGAAGAGTTGGAATCCTTGGGCGATCGGGTGCCGGCGGGTGAGCGTGTGCGAATCATCGTGGCGGAAACGCTGGCGCAATCCCTGGTTGAGGAAGCGCTTGACAAAGTGGAGCTGTTTCAATCTTTCAGCTTTGATTTCACAGAAAGAGGAATGCTGCTCACCGTTGAGATCGAGCGCGCGGCGCTTGAACGTCAGGGCGCGCGTATCCCGCCTTTTATCAAAGGGACCCGTTTCACCATTGGCGCGCGCGTTCTCTTCTACGCCCAGGATGGCTATCCCCAGGTGAAAATCCGCAATGTGCGCGTCAACAACATGCCCCTGCCGTTAGGCGGCCTGGTTCAGGACCGCCTGAACGAGCTGGCCCGTGACGAGTGGCCGGACTGGGTGACCCTGGAAGCCGTGTTCATGTCCGATACCGAGGTGGCGATCGAAGGCTACTACGTTGAACATTAGGAGGGGAAAAGCGTGACCGAAGTCTGGCAGGTATTCGTGACGTTTGACGATGCCGCGCGTGCCGAGGCCCTGGCGCGCGTCCTGGTCGAAGCCCACCTGGCCGCCTGCGTGCAGATCGTGGGCCCGATCCGTAGCATCTACCGCTGGCAGGGCGCGGTAGAGAGCGCGCAGGAATGGCTGTGCCTCATCAAAACGCGCGCCGACCTGTATCCCGCGCTGGAACAGACCATCCGCGCGCACCATCCTTACGACGTGCCGGAAATTCTGGCCGTGCCCGTGAGCGCAGGCCTGGAGGCTTACCTTTCCTGGCTGCGCGCGGAAACAACCGCGGAGGTCTCATGAGCGAGCTGTATTTCGTTAAACTGGGTGGATCGCTCATCACCGACAAACACCGTGAGGCGACGGCGCGCCCGGCCCTGATCCGCCAACTGGCCGACGAGGTGCGTCAGGCGCGGCTGGCCTGCCCGCACCTGCAGCTCCTGATCGGCCACGGCTCCGGTTCGTTCGGTCACTGGGAAGCGCAGCGTTATCACACCCGTGGCGGCGTGACCGATGCGGAGCAGTGGGGTGGGTTTGCGCGCGTGGGGGCTGCCGCAGCGCGCCTCAACCGTCTGGTGACGGATACCTTCCTCAACGCCGGGGTGCCCGTGGTGAGCCTGCCCCCTTCCGCGGCGGCCGTGGTGACCGCCGGGCAGGTGGTGAGCTACGCCCTGGAACCGCTGCAACGGGCCCTGGCCGTGGGTCTGGTGCCGCTGGTCTTTGGCGATGTGGTGTTCGATCGCGAACGGGGCGGCGGAATCCTTTCCACCGAGGATGTCTTCGTCTACCTGGCCCCGCTACTGCGCCCGCAGCGCATTATCCTGCTGGGCAACGCGGCGGGCGTGCTCGATCAGCAGGGGCGGGTGGTGCCGCACATCACTCCGGCTACGTACGCCGAGATCGAGCCGTTTTTGGGCGGCTCCGGCGGGGTGGACGTGACCGGCGGCATGCGTGACAAGGTCCAGCAGATGCTGCGCCTCATCACAGCCATGCCCAATCTGGATATCTGGATTCTCAGTGGCAGGCGTCCTGGGGCGTTGCTGGAGGCGCTCAAGGGCGTCCCCGCGGAAGGGACGCATCTGCACGCATAGGACGATTTCTGGCGAACGCGGCAAGGTCTGCCTGGACCTTGCCGCGTTGTGGTGAACAGGTGTCGCTAAAACAGGGTGGGAATGTCCGCCGTGCTGGGAAGGATGAGATGGCTGCGGGCTTTGCGCAGGTCTTGCAAGTCGCCAAAGCCACACAAAACGCCCAGGCTCCACATCCCGGCGCGACGCGCGGCGTGAATATCTACCGGCGTATCCCCCACCATGATGCAGGTCTCCGCTTCCACTCCAAGCTTACGGGCTGCATACTGTAAAGGCTCCGGATGGGGTTTGAGGCGTGGCGTATCTTCACGAGTGACGACAATGGAAAATAAATCCCTGAGCTGGTATTGGGCCAGGAAATCGTACGCCGCCTCCTTTGAGCGTGTGGAGACGATGCCCAGAGTGTAGCGCGGGGCCAGAAAACGCAGCGCGTCGGTGACGCCCGGGATGATGTGGAAGCCCTCATCATCCTTCCACCCAATGCGCTGGTTGAGCGCAAACAACAGGTCATCCAGACCAAGTGCGTCCAGGCAGGTGACCAGGGTATTGGTTGGGCCCTCGCTCCACATCACCAGGCGGCGGGCAAGGCTGTGCGACCAGCGCCCCAGCAGGTGAAGTCGTTTCTGCAGGCGCATCATGGCTTGATCGTCGGTATTGATCAGGGTTCCGTCAAGGTCAAAAAGCCAGACGCGGAGTTTCTCAAGGGGAATGGCCATGACGCCTCCTAAATCAAAAACGCGAGCAGGATGGAGATCAGCACCATCAGGCCGGCGGCGGTCAACATCGCCCAGACGATGCGCATCTCGGCATCCCGTTCCTCGCGTTGGCGGGCCAGTTCCGCCCCCAACTCGTCATGTGTGAGCTTGTTGCTGCGCAGAATGCGCGCCCCTCGTCCCATGTCCCGAAAGAGCGGGAAGATCGTCAGCGCGGCCAGGATGAGCGCTGAGAAGCAAAACGCATCGGACATGGCGCGTAAAAAGGGATAGTCATGCCGTACCACGTTGTAAACGCCAAAAAGCACCGCGATGATCAAGGCGACGCCCAGCAAGCGTAGCACCCGCTGCCAGAAAAGGGGAAACTTTTGCCACAGGTTTTGCATGTGTGACTCCTTGTTTGCTAAATTACTAGGCCTTAAGTTTACCACAGTCCCGGCGAATGGCGAATGCAAGGTAACTGCCTACTCATAGCGATTGAAATCGCCTCTGATGGGCTTATAGCCTGGCGTCCCCGTAGGGGACGCCACTGCAGCGACCGCGTAGGCGGTCACCCGGCGCGTAGCGCCCTATAGGGGCGGTTTTAACCGCTAGCTGATGAGTCAAGGTAGGTAGTTACAATGTAAGGGCCTTGGGTAAAGCGTCTATCCGGGCGTGCGCGTGCGGGGCGCGGAAACGGCTCCCTGGGCAGGGGGCGCGTCCTGGCTCGTCCAAATGTCCCGATGCCACGCACCGCCCGCAAAGGGCGCCCCGCGATGGCGCCTGGGGCACGCTGCGCGGCAATCCCCTTTGCCCCCTTACTTTGTGCCTATTCGCATCGTCCCTGTTTTATGCTACAATAAACTTATCATCACTGGGGGGATACCGTTATGGCGAAGGGGAAGGCGCAAGAGAACGAGAGTATGTTTCGCCCTGGCAAGGCAACCTGGGTGAAGCAACAGGGTGACCAGGCTTTGGATGCCGATCAGCGCGCGCTGTTACTGGCCCTGACGCAGCTTGAGCAGGAATTGGGGCGCGAACTTACGCCGGAAGAGCAAGCCGTATTGGAAAGCCTCGGCGCGGGGCTGCAGGGTGGCGATGCGGAGGCCATTATCCAGGCAGTGCGGGAGATGGTGCAACGTCCCAGTGACCCCAGGCGCAAGATAGATTGGTCGGAACTGCGGCGTAAGTAATGCCTGGCTCAGCTTTTATCCTTGTTCACCCGCGGCGCGGCGCACGGCGTCTAGAAAGCTCTGTGCGGCGCTGCGATTGACCCCACGGAACTGGCTTTCCGTCATTTCCGGCGTAACAATCCCCATTTCAAGCAAAGCATCCATCAAACGCGCTGAGCGTGTGTAGCCGATGCGCAGCCTGCGCTGCAGGAGCGAGATGGAGGCCCGATCCTCGGCCAGCAGGATTTCCACCGCAGTCGGCAGCAACTCGTCCTCGAATTCAAACCCCGGTACCTGGGGCTTTTCCAGCTCCGGGAACAGGGGGGGCTGCTCTACCTTGCTTAAGTCCTCCGGTGCAGGTAGGGAGACCATAGTGACGATGTGATCGCTCCCTGCGGCAGCCTGCCGCCAGTGCTGAATTAAGCGCTGCAGCTCCGCGTCGGAGACGAACGCGCCCTGGATGCGGATGGGCTGCGCCGCATCCGGCGGGACGAAGAGCATGTCGCCGCGTCCCAGCAGTCGCTCGGCGCCCGGCGTGTCCAGAATCACGCGCGAATCCACCGAGGAGGCGACGGCAAAGGCGATGCGCGCCGGGAAGTTGGCCTTGATGAGGCCCGTCACCACGTCCACGCTGGGACGTTGCGTGGCGACGATGAGGTGGATGCCCGTGGCGCGCGCCATCTGCGCCAGCCGGCACAGCACGCGCTCCGTCTCCTCCGGCGCCTGCAACATCACATCTGCCAGCTCGTCAATGACCACCACAATGTAGGGCAGAGGATGCTCATCCGCGTCGGCCTCTTTGAGCACGTGTTGGTTGTAATCCTCCAGGTTGCGCGCCCCAGCTTGTGAGAAGCGCCGATAGCGCGCATCCATTTCCCGCATGACCCAGCGCAGGGCCGGCACCACGCGCTCCACGTCCACGATGACGGGGGCCAGCAGGTGTGGGATGCCGTTGTATTGCGTCAGCTCAACCCGCTTGGGGTCAATCATGAGCAGGCGTAGCGTATCGGGTGTGTTTTGCAGCAGAAAGCCAGCGATGATGGCGTTCACGCACACCGATTTGCCCGATCCGGTGGTGCCGGCGATGAGCAGGTGCGGCATGGCGCGCATGTCCGCACAGATGGCCTGGCCGGAGACATCCTGGCCCAGGGCTAGGCGTAGCGTGCCTTTGAGGCGGGCGAAGGCCTCGGTCTCCATCACATCGCGCAGGGCGACGACGGCGGGCTCCGCGTTGGGCACTTCCAATCCCACCAGGCCCTTGCCCGGCACGGGCGCCTCGGTGCGGATGCGCGGCGCGGAGAGGGCCAGGGCGACATCGTCCGCCAGGGAGACGATGCGGCTGACCTTGACCTTGGTCTGCTTGCCGTTGCGCTGGGTGATGAAGAGCGGCTCCAGCCCGAACTGCGTGACCACCGGGCCGTGGTTAATCTCCTTCACCTTGACCGGCGCGCCCAGGCTGGCCAGGGTCTCCTCGATGATGCGCGCCTGCTTGCGGATCAGGTCCTGGCTGAAGTCCTGCTCGCTGCCCGGTTCCAGGATTTTGCTGATTTGCGGCATGGGCCAGGCGCGTCCGCCGGCGATAGGAACGGGAATATCCAGGGTCACCCCGCCGTTACCGTTAGCACGTCCTCCGCCGTTGATGATCGGGCCGTCCTGTGCCCCGCTCTTGCTGCGTGCCGGGGCCGTGCGAGACGGCGGCGCGGGCTGTTTTTCCACGGCGGGCGTCGGCGGTGGGGCGACGGGATGGGGGTGCGGCTCCGTGATGACCTCTTCTTCATCATCATCTTCTTCCCACGGCACCTCTGCGACCGGGCGCGCCAGGATGCGCGCGAGCAGGTCCGCCGGCGAAAGCCCAGCACTGAAAGTGAGGACGACCAGCCACACTAACACCAGCGTCACGCTGAGGCCGATGGGACCGAGGGCCTGCAGGCCAAGCCAGACGAGGCTCGCGCCAATCCAGCCGCCGCCCATGAACTCGTCGCTCAGCGCGTACAGGTCGCGCGTGGGGTAAATGAAGTGCAGTACCAGGTGGAAGGTGGCAAGCGCGGTGAAGAAACCCAGCACGATGCCCGCGACCTGCTCCGGCTCCGGCCAGGGGATGCGATCGCCGAAGCGCCGCAAGAGCAGCCACAAGCCCACGGCGCCGAGGAACAGCGGTACAACGTACATGCCCCAGCCAAACACCAACGCAAGCAGCCTGATCCACGGCCCAGTCAGTGCGCCCTGTTGCGCGGAAATGAGGCTCAGGATGGTGAGCAGGGCGCCGAGCAGCAGGACGATGCCCACCAGGTCAAGCTTCTGATCGGTGCTGAGGCGGATCAGCTTGGGCGGTGGGGTGGTGCGGCGCGTGCTGGAGGTGCGGCGGCGCGGCGCCGTGCTCTTTTTGGATTTGCCGGCGCTGCTGGATCGGTTGGTGCTGCTGTTGTTGCTTCTGGCCATGGCTAACGCTCACCTGGTTTAAGGATAGATTAGAACGTAGATTCTAATCCGCCTCCATTGTACCACATTTTTCAGGGGGGATGGTGTCCGCTGGAGTTGTGGGGCCGTCCGGCACCACGCGCAGCCGCTCGTCGCGCAGCTCAAAGCGCGGCGCGCGCGGCACGCCGATGGCGGTGAGGACATCGGCGCGGGTCACCCAGCGGAAGTTGGGCAGGCCGTGCAGCAGACGCAAGAGCTCTGGCAGCGCGATGCTCCCTTCATCATCTAAAAGCGAAGCAAAACGCGCCGGACGATGGACGAGCAGCAGCACCAGGAATTTGCGCAGTTTAAGCTGCCGGGGTGTCAGGTCCGGGGCTGGCGTTGGCGAGACGTCGTCCATATTGGGCTTCGTAGTAGGCGCGGTAGGTGTCCGCGGCTTTGATGGGCTCCCACCACCAGCGGTTGGCGACGTACCAGTGCACGGTTTTGGCGATGGCTTCGGCGCAGGTGTGGCGACTTTGCCAGCCCAGGGCGCGCAGCTTGCTCACGTCGAGGGCGTAGCGCCGATCGTGGCCGGGGCGGTCTTCGACGTAGCGGATAAGGCTGAGGGGCTTGCCCAGGGTCTCCAGGATGATGCGCGTCATCTCCAGGTTGGTGATTTCGGAGCCGGTGCCGACGTTGTAGATTTCGCCAGGTTGGCCGCGGCGCAGGACAACGTCAATGGCTTCGCAGTGATCCACGACGTACTGGTAGTCGCGCATTTGCTGGCCGTCCCCGTAGACGGGGAGGGGCTGGTCGGCCAGGGCGTTGGTGACGAAGAGCGGCACGACTTTTTCCGGGTACTGGTAGGGGCCGACGTTGTTAGAGCCGCGCGTGATGGTGACGGGCAGGCGCTGGGTATCGTAATAGGCCAGCACCATCAGGTCCGCGGCGGCTTTGCTCACGGCGTAGGGGCTGCGCGGCGCCAGCGGGGAGGCTTGTCCTCTGCGCCCGCTGAGGACTTGCCCGTATACCTCATCCGTGCTGACCTGATGGTAGCGCTCCAGGCCGAGGCGCTGCGTCGCTTCCAGGAGCACGTAGGTGCCGTAGACGTTGGTGCGGATGAAGTCGCCGGATTCCATGAGGGAGCGATCCACATGGGTTTCGGCGGCGAAGTTGACGATGGTGTCAATGCGGTGGGTGCGCAGGGCGGCGTCCACGGCGGCGGCGTCGCAGATGTCGCCGCGTTCAAAGGCGAAGCGCGCGCCGAAGCGCTCCGGCAGGTCCTGCAGATTTTCCCATCGTCCGGCATAGGTCAATTTGTCGTAGACCAGAATGAAGATGTCCGGATAGGTTTCCAGCATGTAGCGGGCGAAATTGCTCCCGATGAAGCCCGCCCCTCCGGTGACCATTAAGCGTTGCATATTGACTCCTTTTACGCGAAATGTGATTTGCCGATTTGCAGATTTATTTACAACCCTCCCCGCGCGGCCTCCATCGCGTCATGGATGGCGGGGTACAGCGTTTTCAGCGCCTCCAGGCGCGGCGGGACCTCGTCCAGGCGGTGTTCCTTGACGGCGAATTCGATTTCGCGCGCCAGGGTGGAGAAGGTCTGAGCGCCCATGGTGGCCGCGGTGGATTTGAGCGAGTGGGCGGCGCGCTCCAGGGTCTCCCAATCCTGGGCGTCCCAGGCGGCGCGCATGTCGCGCAGCAGGCGCTCGGCGCTTTCGTAGAAGGCATCAATCAGGGTCTGGATTTTGGTATCCGCGCGCTTGCCTAGGGAGGCTTTGAGCTGGACCAGGGTGTCGCGGTTGAGGATGGCGGCCTGATCCGGCACGCTTGCGGTTGGCCCGGCGCTGTCCGGCACGCTGTGGACTGGTGCCATCTGACCAGGTATCTCGTCCGGCGCGCTGGTGGCGGCGGAGCGTGGGCGCATTTTCCCGTTGGTGTGGATGAGACTGGCGCCGCTCTTGTAGAGGGCGGCGATCAGGTCGCGAATCTGCACGGGCTTGCTGATGTAATCATCCATGCCCGCTCGCACGCAAATTTCGCGATCGCCCTGCAGCGCGTTGGCGGTCATGGCGATGATGCGCGGCTGGCGGTAGGGTTCAATTTCGGCGCGCACCCGGCGCGTGGCTTCCAGGCCGTCCATTTCCGGCATTTGCACGTCCATGAGAATGACATCGTAGGATTGGCGTTGCAAGGCGGCCAGCACTTCCAGGCCGTTGGCGGCGACATCCGCGCGGTAGCCCAGGCGTTCGAGCATCATGAGGGCCACTTTCTGGTTGACGACGTTATCCTCGGCCAGGAGGATGCGCAGCGGCATCTTCTGGGCCATCTCCGGATCGAACAGGGGTTGATCGCGGCGAGTGGGTTCGATGACCGCAGCCGCCTCGGCCCCTCCCCAGAGCTGAACCAGGATGTTGTAGAGCTGGGAGGCGTGGATGGGGCGCGTCAGGCTGGCGGCGAACATGTCCGCCGTGAGCAGCCCGCCCCGGTAACCCAGGCTGGTGACCAGCACCAGAGGCAGGGAGGGCTTGAGCGCATAGATGGCTTCGGCAAGATTCAGGGTGTCCGTATCCGCCAGGTGCATGTCGAGGAAGACGGCGTCAAAGTCCTGGTCGCGTTGCAAGATGGCGAGGCCCTGGGCGCCATCCGGCGCGCTTTCACAGTCCACGCCCCAGGTGGGCAACAGGCGCGCCAGCAAGTCGCGGTAGACGGGGCTGTCATCAATGACCAGGACGCGGCGTCCCTGCAACCTGGGGAGGAACTGCAGTGGCAGGCGCTGGGGAGCGGGCGCCACATCCGCGGGCAGGGTGAAATGGAACGTGGAGCCCACGCCGACGGTGCTCTCCACCCACATGCTGCCGCCCATCATCTCCACCAGGCGCTTGCTGATGGCCAGTCCCAGGCCCGTGCCCCCGTAGCGCCGGGTCATGGAGGCGTCAATCTGCGTGAAGGATTGGAACAGGCGCCCCATCCGCTCCGGCGGGATGCCGATGCCCGTATCGCGTACGGCGTAGTGCAGCACCGGCTTTTCGGGGGTGGATAAGGGGGTCAGCTCCAGGGTGACGGTGATGGCCCCTTTTTCGGTGAACTTGACCGCGTTGCTGAGCAAATTGACCAGCACCTGGCGCACGCGGGTGACATCGCCGTAAATGGCGGCGGGCACGTTCACCTCCACAAACGCCGCCAGATCGAGGTGTTTTTCCGCGGCGCGCGGCGCCACCAGGTCGAGGGCCTCTTCCACACAAAGCCGCACGTCAAAGGGTTGGCGCTCCAATTCCATGCGGCGCGCTTCGATCTTGGAAAAATCCAGAATGTCGTTAATGATGGCCAGCAGCGCATCGCCGCTGGTGCGGATGGTGTCCACGTAGTCGCGCTGTTCGGGCGTGAGCGGGGTGTCCAGCAGCAGGCTGGTCATGCCGATCACGGCGTTCATGGGGGTGCGGATTTCATGGCTCATGGTGGCGAGGAATTCACTTTTGGCTTGATTGGCGGCCTCGGCGGCGGCGCGCGCTTCTTCGGCCTCACGCATGGCCTGCGCGAGGGCTTCTGCGCGTTGCTGGATGGCTTCGTAAAGGCGCGCGTTCTCCATGGCCACAGCGATTTGTGCGCCGATCGTCATGAAGAGCGAAAGGTCGTGTTCGGTGTAAGCATAAGACCGCTCGTAGTTTTGAATCGCCATCACGCCGAAAACTTTGTCACCAGAGAGGAGCGGCACCCCCATCCAGGAATGCGCCATATCTCCCAACAAGGGGATATTTTGTTGCTCCAGAAAAGCGCTAAGCTCGCCTTCCGTGTTGAACAGGAGAGGCCGGCGCGTGCGGATGATGTAGCCTGTCAGTCCTGCGCTGACAGGACGCCGTCCGGTGTGCATGCGTTCCCCCTGTTCGTACTGCAAAGCCATGGTCCAATGGGTGTCGTCCTCCTGATAGGTGGCGATGTAGAAGCTGCGGGTATCGAAAATGCGTCCAACCTGGACGTAGACTTCTTCGATGAGCGCATCCAGGCTGAGCGGGCTGGAGAGGGCGCGGCTGATTTCGTTCAGGATTGAGAGTTCCGTAATGCGCTGGCGTGCTTCCGTGTAGAGGCGCGCGTTTTCAAGGGCGATGGCGGCCTGGCTGGCGATGGCTACCAGCAGGGACAGGTGGGTTTCGTCGTAGGTGTGGGGGTCATCGTAGTGTTGCACCGCAATGACGCCCAACACGCGATCCCCGATCACCATGGGCACGCCCATCCAGGCGGCGGCGGGCCGTCCGATGATGGTAATGCCTAAAGCCTCCCGTTTTTCGGGCGTTTCGCTGGTCAGCAGCAAAGGCTGGCGTGTCTGGATGATGTGCCCGGTCAGTCCTACCGTGGCCAGGCGGATGGTGCCGGGCACCACTTCTTCGATGTTGCGGCTGTACACAAATTCGACCTCGTTGCTTTCCGGGTGATAGAGCGCGATGTACATGTTTTCGGCGTACATCACGCGCCGGGTCTGCTGGTAGATGAGGTCTAGCAAGGAGTTGAAGTCCAGCGTGGCGCTGAGGGCTCTGCCGATGTCGCTGAGTGTGGCCAGTTCTTCCAGACGGCGGCGCGTTTCGGCATAGAGCTGCGCGTTTTCGATCGCACCTGCGATTTGACCGGCGATGGTCTCGCTGAGGGCCATTTCCGCAAAACTGAAGCGACGTTGCGGGTGGTCGGCGGCGATCGCCATCATGCCGTAAGTGCGTCCCCGCGTGTTGAGGGGCACCAGCAAGATGGATTGGGTTTCTCCCGCTTCCTGTTGAATGGGCTGGCCGGTGCGTATCACCCAATCCAGGAGCGGTTGTTCGTGCACGTGCAGGATAGTGCCAAGCGGATAGCGGTCACACAGGGCGCCGTGCACGCTGATGACGCGCATGTGGCGTGCATCCGCTTCCAGAAGGGCAACGCCGAAGCCGGAGGCGGAAAAAATTTGCTCGACTTCGCGCGTGATGGCGTCGAGAATGTCCTTTAACTCCGCGGAGGAGGTGACGATGAGGGCGATGCGGTTGAGGAAGGCCAGTTCTTCGTTGCGGCGCAAGGTTTCCTGCTCCGCTTGTTTGCGTGCGGTGATGTCGTGCAGGGTGAACAGGCGACCTATGGGACCTCCGTGGCGGTGCGTGAGGGTGGTGCCGTGCACGTCGTAGATGCGTTCCTGCCAGGTCAACTCCATCTCGATGGGGTGGACTTTGCTCACCTGGTCGAGGAGTTCGGCGGGAAGGTTTGCGATGGCCCGGTAGTGCTGTCCCAAATGCCGTGGAGAAAGTCCAAGGGTCTGGGCTGCCGCAGGGTTGAAGTCAAGCAGGCGTCCCTGTGTATCAAAGACCAGAATGCAGCTTTCCAGGTTGGCGATGATCGCCGAATGGGCGATGGGCACGGCTGCCAGAAGCTGGTAGCGCAACAGGCCCAGCAGCAGAAACAGGCCGGAAATGCTAAAGGCCAGCGGGGTGGGATCGTAGCCGTAGGGGAATTTGACCCCCATCACGTACAAGACGTTGACCGCCAATGGGAAGGTCAGGCTGAGCAGCAAAATCCAGGCCTGGCGGCGGTAAAGGGAGGTGGAGCGCAAAATAGCGTTCACCAGGATGGCAAAAGCTGCCAGCATCAGCGCGTAAGAATAGGCGGCGTGAACCCAGAACCAGGCATGATTGTGCCATACCAGGATACGTAGAGGCCCACTCTGATCCAGGCTTGCGCTGCGCCACAGGTGAAGGGGCTGAGTCCAGGCGATGAGGGTGGTGAGCTGGGGCAGCACGAGCAGCGCGAGCAGACGGCGGCGCGTGAGCCAGCGCTCCATGCCGACTTGATAGAGGGCCATGCCCAACAGCGCGACCGGCAGGTTGGCGTAACATCCCACCATGAGGGTGGCCCAGCGGAGTTTGCCCTCCAGGGTGGTGGCGCTCAGCTCAAAAATGTACAGCACGGACCACAGCGCCATCAGGGTCATCATCACCGCGAAAGGCGTGACGTTGCCCGATTTGCGCTTGCTCCAGGCGTAGAGCGCGCAACCGACCGCGATAACGCTAGAAACTACTAAGGGCCACAGGTACTTGATCATCATCCCCATTATAAGGGATTCGCTTATAGGGGCAAGGCGCATGGCCGCGTGGTCCAGGGCTTGCAAGGCATCAATCTGTCGTATGCCTGGCATACAACCGCGCGCGCTGAATCGTCAGCGCGCGCGGGAACCGGGCCGTCGCCTCAAAGCGGATTACGAGTTACCGTCACATTTGGCCGCTTGACGTGCTGAATCCAGCGTCTTCAGCAAGTCAGCGGGCAGGAAGATGTTGAGGTCGAAGGCAGTGCGCTTGATGACCTCAATGCAGCTCATCAGCACCAGCCTGGAGTGGGTATCCTTGCACTCTGGCGAGATTTCCTCCATCTTCTTGATGGTTTCTTCAAGCAACCTCCGGCGCACTTCTGCGCGGGCCTTTTCAAGCAGTCTGGCGTGCTCGGCTTTGCCGCCGGCGATCTGGATGCCCATCACGCGCAGCCGCTCAGCGCGCCACGTTTCAAACCACTGCTCGATGATCTTCCCCTCAAGCTTGAGGTCTTTGAGATTGACGTCCAAAATGCTCACGCCAATCCCTTGCCCGAACTCCTCCAGAGATGCGCGTAAAGCGCGGCGAATGGTTTCACGGACCTGATGATCGAGGAGCTCGTCCAGGGTGTAGCGCGCCAGGATGGAGCGCAGGGCGCCTTCCGTCTGGCCGATGATCACGCGCCTGGTCCAGATCATCAGGCGATCAGGCTCCGTGCGGTGCGCCTCGCGGATCCAGGTGCTCAGGGAGGCCTTGAGGACCGTCTCTTCCGTGGGTTCCACCTGGAAATGCACGTCGGCGTCGTATTCGGCAGGGATGCCGTCGGCAGTGATGGCGGTGACGCCGAACACCCAGCGTTGCGGGCGCAGGTCAATCACGTCCCAGACGCGCTCGAACGGTTCCAGGTCGGGGAACTTGGGCCCCACAATGACGCGCGAGATGATGCCATGCTTTTCCAGGACCACGGCGCTATCCTGATAAAGCACCAGGCCACCGGGGCCGCCCATCTGTTTCACGATTTCATTTCCCATGGTGAGGGCCCCTTCCTTGACCAGCACGTAAGGAAGGAACATGGGGCGGTCTCCAACCCAGCGATAGGTGAGCATCTCTATGACTTCGTCTACAGTTTGTTGTTTGGGGTCCAGACCATATACGGCGCAGGCGAAGCGCGCGGCATGGCGAAGGGCCGCAGGTAACAAGATGACTCTCACCAGCAGAGGCCCGCTGACTAACGCGATTATGCTCCAGATGAGGTTTTGTGTGCTCAGCAGGACCAGCACGGCGGTGAGAAGTCCGCCTGTAGCCCCCGCCATAAGCCAGGGAGCCCGTTTGGCGCTTAATTTTAGCTTGTAGGTTTCAATTTTCTTAAAGCTGAGCATGTTTCACCTCACTTGCTGCGGCGCACCAGGGCGCGGATGAACTCCGGCAGGGCCTCTTCTGGCCGTTCGGAGACTTCCTTAGGCGGGATGGCGCCCAAGGCCTCCACCAATTGCAGGGCGATAGCGTCTTCTGATAGGGCGCCGGCCCGTTCGAGGATTTTGGCCAGCTCCTGATACACGTCGAGCTGGGCTTCCAACCAGATCGACTCCAGCATCTTTGTGACCTCGGCTTCGGCCTGACCCATCTCCTTTTCGATCTGGTTCTTCCACCTGGCAGACCAGTTAGCAATGCGTTGTTCCACCACGCTGCGATCGGGGACAATGTTGCTCAGACCGCCGCCGACCAGCTCGATACCGAATTCGCGCATGCGTTCCTTGAGCTGGTTGCGGAACGCATTGCCGATCTCCACGCGCGGATCACGTTGCCCACTCTTCGTATCGTGCAGCTCATTACCCGTGTACTTGACCAGCACATCCTTGAAGACCGCTGGCCCGATCATGAGCACCAGCTCATCCCAGGGGACGCGCTTGACCACCTCCGTAGCTTTACCGCTCTCGTCCCGGCTCCAGGAATGCTCGACATAGGCTTCCTGGGTCACGGCTTTCAGGATGGCCTGTTCATTGTAAGGGAAGCTTTTGCCCACCGCGGGCGTCTCCCCTCCGGTATCAATGCGGTGAGGCATGAAGACCAGGGTTTTAGTGAGGATGCCATCTTTGGTTTCCGCGGGGATGGTGGTTACGCGCAGTTGGGGACGCAAATCCACGGCAGCAAAGAGCTGCTCAAAGATGTTGGTGAAGGTGACGCCCGGCGGCGCGACGCGATACTTGATGCCGTCGTTCAACACCGCCGCATGCACGCAATCCGTCACAATGATGCCAGGCCCGGCGAAGAATTGCAGGAAGGGGTTGCCCGGTGTGGTGGGTTTGGGCAGGGCATCCTGCGCGTTGCTGCTGTTGTGCCAGTCGCGAATCACGTAGAAGGGGTAATTGCTTCCCAGCAGGTAGGAGAGTGCCGCGCGGAAAACTTTAGGCCTCTGTTCCCGCGATACGGGGAGGACGTGACCGCTGAAGGTCTCCAGGGCTTTGAAGTAAATCCATAGCCCCAGGAGGAGGCTCAAAAAGATGAGGCCCCAGCGCCCGGCGATCACATACCCCGCCCCCAGGATGATCCAGAACAGGCCCCAGATCCGTACCACGCGTTTAAAGTTGGGCAGGCGCGTGAGGGACCAGATGGAGTTCAGGATGAGGATTTCGGCCAGGAAAACGAGAATTCCTAAAAGAAGGCCCTGTCCAGCCCAGCGCCAGAACAGTTGCAGGCCAATCGCGGCTACACCGGCTAAGCCAACCAGGATAGCGGGGTGGAAGGCAATGTTGATGGTAATTGAGCTAATTGCCATAAGGGCGGCGTTCGCGTCGAACTCGAAAACCGCATTCAGCCAGGCTATCAGGGGCGCAAGCCAGATGGCCGTTTCCAGGATGACCCACAACATCCCCAGGGTGCCAGGAGGAAGTTTCATGTCCAGAGGCGAAAGCGCATCGAAGTTGAGCAGGCGAAAACTCTGTAATGCGATGGCCACAATGAGCACCATCAACCAGCTCGGAAGGCAATGCGCCAGGAACCTACCTATCCGTTGGCGCCCGACCAGCATCAGGCCCATGATGAGTGAAAACAGCAAGGCGAGCACGATTTCAATGGCCAGCACGGCGACCATGCGCATGGGGGTACCTCCTGACTCCGTGAACGAAAAAGGCTTAAAGCCTGTCAAAGTCCCTGATGGATGAAAAAGTCCTGGCGTCAGCCCGCTTATACATTCATTCATTACTCACGCTATCCATAATAGATTATAGGTAAGAATTGAAAAGAATGCAAATTGGACTGCACTGCAAAAAAGTTTTTTACCCCTTAGCATGCAGCGGAGCTGGCTAAGGCGACCTGACGTCTTGCGGTAAAACAGGGCTTTTTTGTGACCACCTATCCATGGCGGCTGCCCATGGTTAGCCGATGACTCGGAGTAGAAAATCCCCAAAAAACGCCGCTTTGCCCCTTGACTTTGCCTGCTTTTTTGCATATAATATAGACGTTTATATATAAAAACCATCAGGGAGGACACTTATGGAACTTGCAGACATCATTGCACAGGCTTTGAAAATCGAGCTTGACGGACGTGATTTTTACCGCCAGGCAGCTCAGATCGCCCCGCACCTTGCTGAGGTCTTTGAACGTCTCGCCAGGGACGAAGAGCAACACTACGCCTACCTTGAGCGCCTGCAAGCCAGCGCCGGTGTGGACGCTGTGATCAACCTGGAGGACGTCCCGCCCCTGGATGTCGCCGACCCGATTTTCCCGCGCCACATCAATCCCATCGAAGTCTTGCCCGCCAATCCGACCGTGAACGATGCCCTGGTGTTTGCGATGGGCAACGAGATGAAAAGCGTGCAACTCTACCGCCAGGGCGCTGCCCAGGCGGAGCCGGGAAGCGTGGCGCAGCGGCTCTTCACCCAGCTGGTCCATGCCGAAATTGGCCATTACAACGTCTTAATGCAGCGCTATGAGGCGCTCAATCCCTTTCCAGCCTAAATCATATCGTTAGAGGAGTGAAGTTTATGGCAGAATATGAGTACACCATTGCTACGATGAACCAACCTGCCCCGGATTTCGAGGCCCCGGCCCTGGTCGAGGGCGACATCACCCAGGTGCGGCTTTCGGACTACCGCGGTAAGTGGGTCGTCCTGTTCTTTTACCCGGGCGACTTCACCTTCGTCTGTCCCACCGAGCTGGTGATGATGGCCGAACGTTACGCCGAGTTCAAAGCCAACAACACCGAAGTCCTCTCCATGAGCGTGGATTCGCCTTACGTACACCTCGCCTGGCAAAACAACGAGCTGCGCGAGATGGTCAAGGGCGGCCTGCCTTATCCCATGCTCACCGACAAAGGCGGCCTGGTGGGCGAAATGTACGGCGTCTACGATCACGAAGCGGGCGTTGACTTGCGCGGCACCTTCATCATTGACCCGGACGGCATCCTGCGCGCCATTTACATCCTGCCCGATTCCGCCGGACGCTCCGTGGATGAAATCATCCGCATCCTGCAGAGCCTGCAGTACACCTACACCCACAAGGGAGAGGCCACGCCCGCCTGCTGGCGCCCGGGCAGCGAGACCCTCAAACCCGGCACCGAACTGGTGGGGCACGTCTGGTCAACCTGGAAAAAACCCTGACGCAGCGCCCGCGCGCTGCCGGCCCGCTCCACGTTGGAGCGGGCCTTTCTCATGCTCAAGGAGCTTACCATGAGTCACAAACTACGTTTACTCAACACCCCCATCTTTTGGGCGGAAGGGCACCCTGGCTCGCTTGCGCGTGCCGGATGGAGCGTCACCGTGGACGGCCTGGTCGGAACGCCGCGCACCTTCAGCTTCGATGAGCTGCTCGCCTTGCCCAAGACCGTGGTCGAAGCGCGCCTCACCTCCGTGACGCGCTGGAGCGTGGGCGGCCTGTGGGGCGGCGTGCACCTGAGCGCCCTCCTGGAGCAGGTGGGCGGTGCCTTACCGAACGCCACCCACGTGCAATACACCTCTTACCGGCGCATCTACACCACCACCGTCCCGTCGGAGATTGCCCTGCGCGAACGCTCACTTCTCGCCTACGAATACGAGGGCGATCCGCTCGACGCGGACTACGGCGGGCCCGTGCGCGGCTTCATCCCCTACCTCTGGGGCTACAAATCGGCCAAAAGCGTCATCCGCGTCACCCTGCTCGATCATCCCGTGCCGGGCTACTGGGAACTGCGCGGCTATCCTGATGAGGCCCGCATTTTGCCCGGCCACGTGCTGGACGTGAACACAGGCCGACGGCGCCGCATCCCCGGCGGCGAAGTGCGCGAATTTTTGGACTGATGCCGGAACTGCCCGAGGTCGAAACCGTCGCGCGCATGCTGGCCCCTCACCTGCAGGGGCGCGTCATCCGCCGGGTGGACGTGCACTGGGCGCGCAGCGTCGCCACCCCGGACGTGGCGACCTTCCGCGAGCAGCTCCGCGGTGCCCGCATCGAAAGCGTGGCGCGACGCGGCAAGTATCTCATCTTCGCCCTGGACCCGCGCGCCTACCTGCTCACGCACCTGCGCATGAGCGGGCGCTACCTCCTGGGCGCGGAAGCCGCGCAACACGTCCACCTGCGGGTGCTTTTTCTTTTGGATGATGATACCGTCCTGGCCTTTGTGGATCCGCGCAAATTTGGGCGGCTCTATCTCACCGCCGCCCTGGACGAGCCGCTCGCGGGTTTGGGGCCAGAACCGCTCTCTTCCGCCTTCACCGTCGAGCACCTGACGGCATGCCTGGCACGGCGCAAGGTATCCCTCAAAGTCGCCCTGCTGGATCAGCGCTGTGTCGCGGGACTGGGCAACATCTACGCCTGCGAAGCGCTCTGGCAGGCGCAACTGGCGCCGCAGCGCCGCGCGGACTCCTTGAGCGCGGATGACGTGGCGCGCCTGCATGACGCCATTCAAACCGTGCTGCGTGCGGCCATCGTCAACGGCGGCACCAGCCTGGCCGACCGGCAATACGTCTTCCCTGATGGGGGGACGGGGAGCCATCAACTGACCCTGGCGGTGTATGGACGCGCGGGGGAAGCCTGCCCGCGTTGTGGGGCGCCTGTGCAACGGGTGGTACTGGCGCAGCGTGGCACCTATTTTTGCGCCGCCTGTCAACACTAGCCAGGGCAAGAAAGCAAAAAAACAGGCCCGGCGGGATTTCCCACCGGGCCTGACACTGGGGCGGCACGATTCGAACGTGCGGTAAACGGATCCAAAGTCCGTCGCCTTACCACTTGGCCACGCCCCAACGCGCCGCGTATTATACCATGACCGGCGTAGCTCGCAACCGCCGGTCGCCCCCTGGCAGGGATGACCGCTAACCCATTGACCCGCTCCCGGCCATGCCACACCATGACCTTGCCGCTCGCCATACCTCAGTGGTGTGCTTCGCGGATGACCTGTGGAGATAAAAGCAGAGGCGAAGCCAGGGCTTCGCCTCTGCGAGAGTTTCTTTTCGCTGCTCCCTTACGGGTACACGCGCTTGATCGTGCGCGGATACGGGATCGCCTCGCGGATGTGCTCGATGCCACAGATCCACGCCACCGTGCGCTCCAGGCCCAGCCCAAAGCCGCTGTGCGGGACGCTGCCGTATTTGCGCAGCTCGATGTACCACTTGAACGCCTCTTCCGGCAGCTTGTCGCGATGGATGTGCTCCAACAGCTTCTCCGGATCGGAGATGCGCTCGCTGCCGCCGATGATCTCGCCGTAGCCCTCCGGCGCCAGCAGATCCACGCTCTTGCACACCTCGGGACGCCCCGGCCAGGGCTCCATGTAGAACGCCTTCACCGCGGTGGGATAGCCGTACACGAACACGGGCCGATCGAATTGCTGCGTGAGCACCGTCTCGTGCGGCGAGCCGAAATCCATGCCCCAGGTGATGTCCAACAGCGCCTTCTGTTCGGGATCCTCTATCTGCGCCTGGACGGCGCGGATGCGTTCCAGCGCCTCATCGTAGGAAATGCGCGGGAAGGGCGGCTGGATGACCTCCAGCTTGCTCAGGTCGCGGCCCAGGAACTGCAGCTCCGCGCGGCGCTCGCGCAGCACGCGCTGCACGATGTAAGAGACAAACTGTTCCTCGATCTCCATCAGCTCATCCAGATCGCAGAAGGCGATCTCCGGTTCCACCATCCAGAACTCGGTCAGGTGGCGGCGCGTCTTGGACTTTTCAGCGCGGAAGGTCGGGCCGAAGCAGTAGACGCGGCTGAAGGCGAAGATGTTCGCCTCGTTGTAAAGCTGGCCGCTCTGTGTCAGGTAAGCCTTGCCCTCGTCAAAGTAGGGCGTCTCGAACAGCGTGGTGGTGCCCTCGCACGCCGCCGGCGTCAGGATGGGTGTATCCATGTTGATAAAGCCGTGCTCATCCAGCCAATCGCGGATGGCGCGGATGACGGTGGCGCGCACGCGCAAAATCGCCCACTGCGAGGGCATGCGGATCCACAGGTGGCGGTTATCCAGCAGGAAGTCAACCCCGTGCTCTTTGAGCGCGATGGGGTACTCCTCACTCACCAGTTGAACCGGCTCCAGGGCGGTAATGCCGATCTCATAGCCACCGGGGATGCCCGGTGCCCGCTGGTCCTCGCGCACAACCCCGGTGATGATGACCGATGATTCTTGCGGGAGATGGGCGATCACATCGAACACAGCTTCGGGCAGCTCTTTTTTGAACGCCACGCACTGGACAAAACCGTACCCATCCCTTACCAGCAGGAACTGCAATTTGCCTTTATCCGTGCGGTTGTACACCCAACCGCGCACGGTCACTTCCTGCCCCACGTATTGGGCGATCTGATCAACACGGATAACTGGTGCCATGGTCCGCCTCCTGCTCAAAATGTCTTGAAATGATAGTCCTGTTTACCGGACTGTCAATTTAAGCCTCTTCCCGGTGCGTGACGCGCGCGTAAAGCTTGCGCAGCTCGCGCACAATCTCCTCGCGGCTGTCACGCCATAGATGGATCAGCGCTGGCAGCCCTGGAATCAAGAAGAAAGCCAGCACCAACAGCGTGAAGTACTTATCCACGCCCTCGATACTGCCAAAGGCCTTGCCCAAACCGAAGCCCAGCATCGTTACCCCGACACCCCAGACAAACGCGCCGATCACATTGAAAAGCAAGAAGCGGCGGTAATTCATGGACACCGCCCCCGCGACGATGGGCACGAAGGTGCGGATGAACGGCATAAAACGGGCCAGCGTGATGGTTTTCCCGCCGTGCTTGTCGTAGAACGCCTTGGCCTTGAGCAGATTTTCGCGCCGGAACAGCAGGGAGCTGGGACGATTGAAGATGTGGGGGCCGGTTTTGTTGCCGAACCAGTAGCCCACGCTGTCACCCAGCACGGCGGCCACGAAAATGCCTGGCACCAGCAGGTACTCATTCAACACGCCGCGCGAAGCCAGCAGCCCCGCGGTCAACAGCAGGCTATCTCCTGGCAAGAAGAAGCCGAAGAACAGCCCCGACTCAGCGAAGACAATCGCAAACACCCCGATGTATCCCACCGTGGTGATGAATTGCACCAGATCAATGTGTCCCATGGTAAACCCTCTCCGTCAAAGTTGCATCACGAGATGCTGCGAAGCATTATACCACACGGCGTGACGGCCGACCTCGTCTCGGCGGCTAGCGGTTAAAACCGTCCCTGCTGTGGGGGCTGGGCTTGTCCCTGCTCTAGGCGCCCGTACCCTTCGCACGTCCCCCCCTTGAGGGGTACACATTGCATTTACCGCTGGAGTATAATTAAGAGCACCCATCGCGAAAGGACAGTTTGCTCAATGATAGACACACACGTCCATCTACACTTTCAACAATTTGCGGCTGACCTGGAGGCGGTGCTACAGCGCGCCGCAGAGGCCGGCGTGCAGGCCTGCATCCTGCCGGCGACGAACCTGGAGGATAGTCGCCGCGTGCTGGCATGCTGTGAACGCTACGCTTCTGCTGCCTGTGAACTGTACGCAGCCCTCGGCTTTCATCCCACCGAGGCGCACGCCTGCACGGCGGAAGCCCTGGCGGAGCTGCGCGACCTGGCTCAGCATCCGCGCGTGGTGGCCATTGGCGAGATCGGGCTGGATTTCTACTGGCCAAAGGTGCAAGATCGCTCCTGGCCCTGCGCCACGCCGGACGAGCAGCGCGCCGCGTTTCGCGCCCAGTTGGAGCTGGCCGGCGCGCTCGATCTGCCCGTGATTGTGCACGATCGCGACGCTCACGCCGAAACCCTGGCCATCCTCCGCGCCTGGGGCGGCCCAGGCACCCTGCACGCCTATGCCGGAGGCCCCGCGCTTCTGGAAGAGGTGCTGGCCCTGGGCCTCTACATCGGCATGGACGGGCCGGTGACCTTTGCGAAGGCCACCGCCCTGCACGCCGTCGCCCGTGACGTGCCGCTGGAGCGCCTGCTGCTGGAGACGGATGCGCCGTACCTGACGCCCGAACCGCACCGCGGCACGCGCAACGAGCCGGCCTACCTGACGCACATCGCGACGCGCATCGCCGACCTGCGCGGCGTGCCCGTCGCCGACGTGCAGCGCGTCATCACCGCCAACGCGCGGCGGCTTTTCCGTCTGCCGTAAGCCGCTATGGTATAATGTGAGCGATTCTCTCAAGGGGTGTGGGTGTGACTGATTTGAAATATCGTGTGTTGTTGGCTGATGAAATCGCCGCTGTCGAGCAGACCATGCTGCCCCAGGATGAACGCATGCCGCCACCGGTGCGTCAGGCGCTTGCCTCTCTAATCGGACGTGGCGGCAAGCGACTGCGTCCGGCGCTGGTGCTGCTGGGGGCGCACATCTTCGAGGCCGACCTGGCGCGCGTGATCCCCGTCGCCGCGGCGATTGAGATGTTGCACACGGCCACCCTGATCCACGATGACCTGATTGATGGCGCCCTCACGCGCCGTGGCGTCATCACCCTCAATGCCATCTGGTCCCCCGCTGCGACTGTACTCGCCGGTGACCTGGCCTTCGCCTGGGCCGCGGAACTGGCCGCGCGTGGCCGCAGCCTCGATCTGGTGTCGCGTTTTTCGCAGGTACTGGGCGTGATTTGTGGCGGTGAGCTGCAGCAAATGTTTGTGGATAAAGGCCGCATCCCCTCCCGCGCCGAATACGAAGCGCGCATTTTCGCCAAAACCGCCTCCCTGTTTGGCCTGGCGGCGGAAACCGGCCCGCGCATGGCGGAAGCCTCTCCCGACGATGTAGCCCACTGGCACGAATTTGGGCGGCTGCTGGGCCTGGCCTTCCAGGTGGCGGATGACATTCTCGACTTCATCGCCGATGAGGTGACCCTGGGCAAACCCGTCGGCAGCGATTTGCGGCAGCGTCTGGTGACGCTGCCTGTGTTGTACTTCCTGGAGCTTTATCCCCAGGATGGGCGGGTGCAGCAGGTGCTGGATGGGCGCCTCGACGAGGGCGCCCTGGACACGCTCATTGCGGACATTCGCGCCTCGCGGGCTCCCCTGCTGGCGCGTCAGGAAGCGGAGCGCTATCTGGAGCAGGCCCTGGGGCATCTAGCCGCCTATTCCATGTCCCCTTACCTGGAGGCGGTGCACGAGATCGCCCGCTTCTCGCTGCACCGGCTGTACTGAGATGGTAGCATGCGTGCGGCGCTGGCTGGGTCGTGCGGCGGCGCTGGTCCGCTTTGGCGGCTGGGGAAGGGGACTCGCGCCTGCGCGGCAGGCCCTCGCGGCACGGACGGCTCACTTCCCCCAAAGCTTAAAGCCCCGCCTTGCCAGGCTGCCGGGATGGGGGCTCGCGCTGGCCTTGCTGGTGTCCTGCGCGCGGGCGACGCCAACGCCCCAGGTCTTCGACGGGCAGCGCGCTTATGCGTGGGTGGAGCAGCAGTGCGCGCTCGGCCCGCGCGTGACGGGGAGCGCGGCCCGCGACGCGGCGGCGGAGTTGATCCGCACGGCGTTGACGGCGCAGGGCTGGACGGTGGAGGAGCAGGTGTTCACCTACCGCGGGGTGACGGTGCGCAATGTGCTGGCCTGGCGCGGCGAGGGGCCGGCGACTTTGCTCGGCGCGCATTACGATTCGCGCGCGGCGGCGGATCAGGAGGACCCGTCGCAGCCGGTGTTGGGCGCTAATGACGGCGCGAGCGGGGTGGCGGTGCTGCTGGAGCTGGCGCGCGTCCTGGAGCTGGATTGGACGCGGCAGCGCGTGTATCTGGCGTTTTTCGACGCGGAGGATAACGGCGAGTTGCAGGGCTGGCCCTGGAGCGTCGGTGCGGAGTATATGGCGGCGTCCTGGACGGAGGAGGGGCGCCCGCCTTTGTCCCGCGTGGTGGTGGTGGATATGGTGGGCGATGCCGATTTGCAGCTTTTTTACGACGGGCATTCCGATGCGGAGCTGCGCGCTGCGCTGTGGTCACTGGCGGCGGAACTGAGGTACACGGCTTTTGTGCCGCAGGTGAAGTATTTCATGATTGATGATCATCTGCCTTTCGCGCAGCGCGGCATCCCGGCGGTGGATGTGATTGATTTCGATTATCCCTACTGGCATACGACTCAGGATACGCCCGATAAGGTGTCGGCGGCAAGCCTGGAGGCCGTCGGGCGTGTGTTGGAGACGTGGCTGGAAAGGGATGCGGGGATGCCCGCCTCGCGCCCTTGAAAAAGGCGCGGGGGCTGGGTTGGCGGTTCAACCGCCCCTACGGATTTATTATTTCATCTCCTCCCAATGCTCGCCGATGTGCAAATCCACCACCAGCGGCACGGCCAGGGGATAGGCGTTCTCCATGGCGTCGCGCATCAGGGCGACGCTTTGCTCGACCTCGTGCGCCGGGGCTTCCAGCACCAGCTCGTCGTGCACCTGCAGGATGAGGCGCGTTTCAAGTTGGGTAGCGTGTAGGTAGTGATGCAGCCGGATCATGGCGAGTTTGATGATGTCCGCGGCGCTGCCCTGGATGGGGGTGTTGATGGCCATGCGCAGGGCGGCCTGACGCTGTTGAGCCGGGGTGGCGGCACCTGCCGCCAGTTCCGGGAAGTAGCGCCGACGCCCCAACAGGGTCGTCACGTAGCCGCGCGCGACGGCTTCCTGTTCCAGGCGCTCCATGGTCTCCCGCACCTTGGGGAAGCGTTTGAAGTAGCGATTGATGAAGGCTTCCGCCGCGCTGTTGGAGATGCCCAGTTGTGAGGCGAGGCCGTACACCCCCTGTCCGTAGATCAGGCCGAAGTTCACCGCCTTGGCCTGGCGCCGCATCTCGGCGGTGACCGCGTCGGGGGGAACCTCGAAGATGGCGGCGGCGGTGCTGGTGTGGATGTCCTCGCCGCGCTGGAACGCCTCGATGAGGGCCGGGTCGCCGGAGACGTGTGCCATCACCCGCAGCTCGATTTGCGAGTAGTCCGCGCCGATGAGCTTCCAGCCGGGGCGGGCGATGAAGGCGCGCCGCACCCGTCGCCCCTCCTCACTGCGGATGGGGATGTTCTGCAAGTTGGGGTTGGATGACGAGAGGCGCCCCGTCACCGTGCCGGTCTGGTTGTAGGAGGTGTGCACGCGCCCGGTGGCGGGGTTGACCAGTTGCGGCAGCGCGTCCACGTAAGTGGATTTGAGCTTGGACAGCTCGCGGTGGCGCAGGATGGCCTCGATGATGGGGTGGGTGCCGCGCAGGCGCTCCAGCACCTCGGCGTTGGTGGAATAGTGGCCGCTTTTGGTCTTGGGCAATCCGCGCGTGGGCAGGCCCAGCGTGTTGAAGAGCACCTCGGAGAGCTGCTGCGTCGAGTTGATGTTGAAGGTCTTGCCCGCCATGGCGTGGATGGTCTGCTCCAGCGCCTGCAAGCGCGCGCTCAATTCCGCGGAAAGCTCTTCCAGCCAGGGCACATCGAGCAGCACGCCGGTCGCTTCCATGTCCACCAGGACGGGCAGGAGCGGCATTTCCAGCGCGTAGAAAAGCTCCTCCAGGTCGCGTTCGCGCAGGGCGGCGCTCTGCACCTGCGCCAGGCGGAAGGTGGCATCCACATCGGCCCCGGCGTAGGCTGTGACCTTATCCAGCGGAACCTGATCCATGGTGAGCTGCTCCTTGCCCCGCCCGATCAGCTCGCCGATCTCGGTCATAGTCATGCCGAGCTGGGTCCAGGCCAGGTGTTTGAGGCCGAGGTTGGGGGCAGCGGGGTTGAGCAGCCACTCCGCGATCATGGTATCGAAGAGGCGCCCCGCCAGGGGCAGGCCCGCACGGCGCAAGACGTGCACATCATATTTGAGATTGTGGCCGAGTTTGAGGTTGCGCTCCTGCTCCAGCAGTGGCCCTAAAATCACGCGCAGGGTACTGAGGGGCAGCGCCGTGCCTGCGGGACTGCGCACCGGCACGTACCAGCCCGTCCCCGCGCGGTCGGTGAGGGCGATGCCCACCAGCTCGGCCTGCAGCGGGTCGGTGCCGGTCGTTTCCGTGTCAATGGCGAGCTGGTCGCTTTCCATGAGGGAGGCCACCACGGCGCGCAGGGCGACCTCATCCGTGATGAGGTGGTACTGGCCGCCGGCCGGTGCGGCGGGCGCGCGCTCCGGCTGGGGCGCGATCGCCTCAAAGAGCGATAACTGGCCCGGCGGCGCGGCCGGTGGGGAAGGAGGCTCGCCCTTGGGCGTGGGCAGACGTTGTAAGAGGGAGCTAAACTCCAGCGCGCGCAGCAGGCCGAGCAGCGCCTGGCGATCGTAACCACTCCACCGTGCGCGCGCGGGGTCAAAGGTGATCGGCGCGTCGCGGCGGATGCGGCCCAGCTCACGGCTCAGGAAGGCGCGCTCGCGTTGCTCCTCCAGCAGGGCGCGGTAGCGCGGCTTGACCTCGTGCAGATGCTCGTAGAGCGTGTCCAGCGTGCCGTACTGCTTCAGCAGCTCGATGGCGCCCTTTTCGCCGACGCCACTCACGCCGGGGATGTTATCCGACGTATCCCCCACCAGCGCTTTCAGTTCCACCAGTTGTGCCGGTTCCAGACCGCCGTATTTGGCGCGAACCTCATCCGGCGTGTAGCGGATCGTGTCGCCGAAGCGGCGCCCGGAGGTGAGGACGTGCGTGTGCTCGTCTACCAACTGCAGCGCGTCGCGGTCACCGGTGACGATGAGCACGTCCAGGCCCTGCGCCGTGGCCTGAGCGGCCAGCGTGCCCAGCAGATCGTCCCCCTCAAAGCCGTCGAGTTCCACGTAGGGAATCGCCAGCGCGTCGAGCAGGTCACGGATGCGCGCCATCTGATGGCGCAGGCTTTCGGGCATGCGCGCGCGATTGGCCTTGTATGCGGGGTAATGCTCCACGCGGAACGAGGGGCCTTTATCGAAGGCCACCGTGACGTAATCCGGTTGCTCATGTTTGAGCACGTCGAAAAGCATGGACGTGAAGCCGTAAACCGCGTTGGTGGGTTCCCCCTGGGCGTTTTGCAGGGTTTCGGGCAGGGCGTGAAAAGCGCGGTAAGCCAGGGAATGACCGTCAATGAGCAGCAGCAAAGGCATGGCATCCTCCCTCTGCACCGGCTATGATGCAAAAAGGGCGCGCAGAGCGAGCGCCCTGCGCGCCCCAAAGGGTTAGCGTTTGGCGATGATGAGGCCCGAAGGCGTCGTCGTCTCGTCGGAAGCGGGTTTGGCCGGCGCCGCGGGCGTCTCGGGTGACGAAGCGGGAGCCGTCTCGCCTACGCGCGCGCGCACCAGAGCGGCCAGCTCTCGCGCGCGTTGCGCCACGGCCTCGTCCTGCTCCTCCTGGCGGCTGGCGGCGAAGGCCTCCAGCAGTTCGGCCAGCTCAGGCGTGACCAGGGCCGCGTTCTGCTCCAGCAGCTTTTCAACCGCCTGGTCATGCGGGGCGCGCAACAGCTTGCCGATGAGGCGCAGCGCGGGCGGGATTTCCGCCTCGGCCAGCTCGGAAATGACCTTCACAATGTCCATCAGCTCGTTGTAAAGCTCGCGGTAGCCCTGCTGTTGGGCGCCCTGGAGCTGGCTCTCCAGCACCATGCTGAAGACCTCGTCTATTTCGGAGCGGTGGCTGAGGATCATCTTCTTGCGGTCCTGCGCGTTCAAGATGTCTTCCAGCAGTTTCAAGCGCGCCTCGACCAGCTCATTTTGCTCACGGCGGATGTCCTCGCGGGCGCTCAGGATCTGCTCCCGCAGCTTTGTCAGGCGCTGTTTGCGCTCCGGATCGGTCTCCTCTTCCACCATCTTGAGCAGGTCCTTGAAGAACTGGTAATCCAGCATGGGCAGGGCTGCCCCGACCAGCGCGGTGACCGTCATCTCATCCGGCGCGAGTTGCAGCGCCTCCAGCAGCCCCTCGCGGGTGGGATTCTCCTGCAGGGTGCGCAGGGCCGCGTTGCGGCGTTGCACCAGCGCGCCGATCTCCGTGTGCTCGGTGAGATACTCGAACAGTTGCTGCGCCCGCGCCACCATGGGATGGTCGGGATTGAGCGCGTTGAGCTGGGAATGGATGACGCTGAGCAGGATGAAGAGGTCCTCATCCACCATGTCGCTGTGTTGCGCCAGCTCCGCCTCCCAGGCCTCAGGCTCCTTTTCCAGCAGCTCGGTCAGCCAGCGCTGCTGAGCGTTGCGCCGTTCCAGCATCTCCTTGGTGATGCCGTCCAGCTCCAACACGCGCTCGATGAGGCTCGGCAGGTTGAAGAAAGTTTCCGGCTGGAAAAGGTACCCCTTGCGCTCCTCCTGGGGGATGGAGTCCATCAGCTCGCGGGTGAGCTGCCCGGCGATCTTCTGGCGTTCCACCTCATTGGCGCCGATTTCCATGGGCAGGAAAAGCAGCGCCTTTTCTTTGGTCGGATCGTGGTAGATGAAAGGAATGCTCAGCGCAGCCGCGTAGCCGCACTGCGGGCAGGCGGCAATGTTCACCGCCCCCTGGAGCAGCAGCCCCTTCACGTTGGGGTTGACGCGCACATCCAGTACCTGTATGATGGGCGTTTGAAAGCGCGTCTGGCAATTGGGACAGGTCAATACGGCAACCTTTTGCATGGGCATAAAGCTTTTTTTCTCCTTATCTCAACAGGTTTATACTCATGTGCCGGTGCAGGGGCGCGCCCTGTTCATGATGCCGCGGCGCGCGCCAGGCCGGTCTGGAAGGGCAGGCGCACGTAGAAGGTGGCGCCCTGGCCGGGACGGCTTTCCACCCAGATGCGCCCACCGTGCGCGTTGACGATGGCGCGCGTCAGGTACAGGCCCAGGCCGGTCCCCGCTGCGGCGCGCGTCTGCGGGCTTTCCACCCGGTAGAAACGCTCGAAGATGCGCTCCTGCTCTTCCGGGGGGATGCCGATGCCCTCATCGGTGACGCTGAGCAACACCCCCTGGGCATCATGCTCCCCACGAATGGTGATTTTACCACCGTTTGGTGAATATTTCAGCGCGTTGGAGACCAGGTTGTTGAGCACCTGTTCCAGCCGCTCCGGCGCTCCCTGGATGGCGGGAAAGTCCGCCGGGAAGTCCACCACGATGGTGTGTTTGTTGCTTTGGAGCTGGTAGCGCGTGCGCACGCGCTCCGCCAGCTCCGGCAGATGGACCTCGGTGACCTCGTTGAGCGGCAGGCCGCTGGCGTGCAGGCGCGAGGCGTCGAGCAAGTCATCCACGAGGCGCGCCAGCCGGTCGCTTTCGTCCAAGATGCCGCTGACCAGCTCCTCGATCAGCGTCGGGTCGCGGTGCGCTTCGGGACGGGCGAGGGTTTCGGCGTAGCCCTTGATGATGGCGATGGGCGTTTTGAGCTCGTGCGAGACCACGGAGATGAAGGTGTCTTTGAGCGTGTCCGCTTCGCGGTAGGCGGAGACGTCGCGCAGGTTGGCGATGAGGTTCACCAGCCTGCCGCTGCGCGTGCGCAGGGCGGCGTAGGTGATGCCGGCCACCAGGCGGGAGCCGTTGCGCCGGCGCAGTTCCCCTTCCACATAAAGCACGCTGGCGCCGCGTTCCGGCCAGCCCTGCGCCAGGGCTTCCTGGATGGGTTGCCCGCGGTCCACGCGCGTCCAGGCGACGATTTCATCGTGATGGCGGCCCAGCGCCTGCTCCGCGGCCCAGCCGGTGAGCTGCGTCGCGGCGGCGTTCATGCGCTCGATGCGCAGCTCCGGCGTCAGCACCAGCACCCCTTCGCCGCTGGACTCCAGCAGGGCATCCAGGCGGCGGCGCTCGGTGAGCACATCCTCGTACAGCCGGGCGTTGTGCACGGCGATGCTGGCGAAATCGGTGAAGTTGTCCAGGATTTGGCGGTCATCGGGGGTGAGCAGCAGGGGCTGGGTGCGGAAGATGAAGATGACGCCTAGCAGGTCGCGTTCCCAGCGCATGGGGAGGGCCAGGCCCTGTACCAGCACCTGACCCAGCCCCGCGCTGATGCTTTGCAAGGTGGCCGCAGGCACCAGGTACAGGTGTTGCGGTCCGTCCTGACGTGCGCTCAGGTCCTCCAGCAGGGGGCTGAAAAGGTCCACCTGGGCTGGAGGCAGGCCGTAGCTGGCCCAGAAATCGTACGTGGCTTCATCGGGATGACGCAGCGCCACCAAGCCAACCGGCCCCTGGAGCATCTCCACCGCGGCGCGCAGGATGACTTGCAGGGTGGCGCGCAGGCTCAGGTTGGAGACCAGCGCGCGCCCGACGTTCAGCAGGTAATCGCGTTGCCGCAGGCGAAAATCGTACAGGGCCAGGCTCATCGTGACCTCACGACAGGCGTTGCTCTTCCAGGGTGAAGACGCGCTCCAGGATGTCCAGCGCCTCGTCAATCTCGGCCTGGTTGACGGTGAGCGGCGGGACGATGCGGATGGTGTTGGGGCCCGCGCCCAACAGCAACAGGCCGTGCTCGAAGGCCGTGTCCACGATACGGTCGCGCAGCTCCTTGAAGCGCTCCTTGCTGGTGCGATCTTTCACAATCTCCACGCCGATCATCAGGCCGCGTCCGCGCACATCGCCGATGTGCGGATGGCGGGTCATCATGTCACGCAGGCGCTCCATCAGGTAGAGGCCCATGCGGGTGGCGTTGTCCATCAGCCCGTTTTCGAGCAGGCGCAGGGTGGCCAGCGCCGCGGCGCAGGAGATGGGGTTGCCGCCAAAGGTGCTGGCGTGGGCACCCGATGGCCAGGTCATGAGGGACTTGCGCGCAATCATCGCGCCCAGGGGCATGCCGGAGGCAATGCCCTTCGCGCAGGCGACGATGTCCGGCTCCACCCCCTCGTGTTCGATGGCGAACCATTTGCCGGTGCGTCCCATGCCCGCCTGGATCTCATCCACGATGAGCAAAATGTCGTACTTATCGCAGAGCTTGCGCAGGGCCGGGAAGAAGCCCGGCGGGGGCACCACGTACCCACCTTCTCCCTGGATGGGTTCGACGAGAATGCCGGCGACCTCGTCCGCGGGGAGTTTGCGCCCCAGGATGAAGTTTTCGATGAATTTGACGGCGGCCTGACCCTCATCTGGGTCCAGGTCACCCAGGACCGGGCGGTAGGGGTCGGGGTAGATGGCGTGCGTGACGGGCGGCATGGTCGGGAGGAAGCCGCCGCGATGCACGGGTTTGCTGCAGGTGAAGGCCAACGCGCCCATGGTGCGCCCGTGGAAGCCGCCGTAGAAGGCGATGAAGTAGTGGCGGTTGCTGGCGTAAAGCGCCAGTTTGATGGCGGCTTCGATCGCCTCCGCACCGGAGTTGGTGAAAAAGGTCTGCGCCAGCTCTTCCATCGGGGCGATTTCATCCAGCTTTTCGGCCAGTTCAACCTGGAGCGGATAGTAGAAATCTGTGCCCGACATGTGCAGGAACTTATCCGCCTGCTCCTTGATGGCCTGAACCACTTCGGGGTGGCAGTGGCCGGTGGATGTGACCGCAACGCCGCTGCTGAAATCCAGATAGCGGTTGCCGTCCACATCCCACACCTCGGTGCCCCGTCCGTGATCCATCACGAAGGGGTAGCCGCGCGTGTAGGACGGGGAGACGAAGCACCTATCGCGCTCAATGTAGGCTAAAGCCTTGGGACCGGGTCGCTTACTCATAGCACCTCCTGTTGTCTGGATGATGGTAACTGGTGCGCGTCGGCGCGGTGCCAATGCGCGCTGCTTGACGCAGAGACATGTCACGCCGTGAAAGCGCTTCACGGCGTGACATGGTTTTTTTAAGGCATCCAAAATGTGTAATGCTGTGCGATGGTCTCGGCCAGGCGCAACAGCGGTTGAGGAAACAGACCCAGCAAAAGTAAAAGCACGCCCCACAAAGCCACGGCGACGCGCTGCGTCATGGGACAGTTTGCAGGCGCGTCGTGACGCGCTGCGGCGAACAGCACCTGGAGCGCGCGCCCCAGTCCAACAAAACCACCCGCCGCGCCAGCCAGGAGCAGGGCTGCGGGCAGGGCCGTTTTCTGCGCCCACAGGTCGTACAGTCCCCAGCGCGCCACAAAGTTGAACGAAAGCGGCAATCCCAGCAAGGCCCAGACGCCCAGGATGAAGGCCGCGGTTGCCCAGGGAGCGCGCCAGCCCAGACCGGTCATGGCCTCCAGCGTGTCGTCGCCCTCACCCGCCGCGCGCAATCCCTCCAGGCCCAGGCTCAACAACCCCAGGGCCAGCGGACGCGCCAGCAACAGGCCCAGCGCCAGGCTCAGGCTATCCGTCCCCCGCAGCCCCAGCGCGATGAACCACAGGCCCTGCTCCCCCAACAGGAGGTAGCCTGTCATGCGGCTCAGGCGCTGATGCGCGGCGGCCATGATGCCACTGGTGAGCACCATCACCAGGCCCAGCAGATTGGGCCACACCTGGAAGAACGGCCCCTCGTTGAGCCAGGGGTACGTCTCCAGATAGGCCAGGAGCATGAACCACACCGCGCCCAGGTTCACCGTAAAGACCAGGGGGAAGGTGCGCGGAGCCCCGTCGCGCGTGAGGTTGGAAATCCAGGCCTGGAACGGGAAAGCGCCCAGCAGCATGGCAAACGCCACGAAGAGCAGGCCGCGCGCCGTGGTGAGGAGATTGGTCGAAGTCGGCGTGATGGTGTACTGCTCCAGGAGGGCCTGCGTCAACAACAGGGCGGGCAGGGCCAGCACGACGTAAGCGATGTAGTGCAGCCCGCCGCGCGTGCGCCGTGACGTCTCCTGCAGCGGGAAAATGGTCAGCAGGCAGGCCGTCACCAGCAGGAGCGCGGTGTAAATGATTTGCGTGGCGAGCAAGGCCGCCACCAGCAAAGCCGTAATGCCCAGGCTAAAGCCAAAAAGCTGGGACCGGGGGGCCGTCGGGGCGATGATCAGATGGCTCAAGGCGACAGCCGCGAACAGCCACACGATGGGCCAGCGCGTTGTCGCGGTGAGCGCCAGCGCGCGCCCCAGCACCAGATAAGGCTCATGGAAAATCAAGGTCATCCCCGCGAAGGAGGTCGGATTGTCCAGGGAGGCCCTGGCCACCAGCCAGGCCAGCATCGCCGCGCTCAGGCTGGTGAGCAACACCGCCAGCCCGCTCCAGCGTCGCATCAGCCAGGCCAGGACGGCCATACCCAGGGGCAAGAGGATGATGACCAGCGGGCCGGGAAGGGTCATGCCGCCACCTCGCTAACCGTCAGATACGAAATCACCAGCCCGATCAGCAGATTGATGAAGATGAGCAGGCCGCTCATGAGCAACATGGGGTCGTAAGCCGCGTAAAAAACATCCAACGCCGCCAGCACGTTGAGCATGCCAAAGCCCACCAGAGCCGCATCATGTTCCGTGCCGATAAGCATGATGCCCAACACCATCAGCACGTAGCAGGTGAGCACCAGATCGGTGGGGATAAAGGGAAGGGGAAAGGAGCGCGCGGCCAGGTAGGCCATCCCTAACAGTACCAGGCCGGTCACCAGGCGGAAGGGGATGAGCGCCTTATCCGCCGTGGTCAGGCGCCGCCGCAGGCTATCCTCGCGCACGCGCGCGCTGAAGTACAACGCCCCTCCGATGATCCAGCCCACCAGCAATTTGAGCAACGCCAGCTCCGGGCTGTTGAAGAACAGGCGCAGGAAGATCAGGCCCAAAAAGAAGACCTGCGTCATGAAGCTGAGCAGGCGCACATGCCATTGGGGAATCACGTAAATCACCAACCCGCAGGCAAAAATGGCCAGCGTGGCCGGCGTAGAAGCAAGGTTCAGTAGACGTGAAAGTTCCTCGATGAATGGATTCATTACATCTGTCCCGCGACGAAAATCAAAAACAGGAACACCAGCGACCAGATCAGGGCGCCATCGCCTTCGATGACGCCAGCCACGAAGTTGACGAAGCGCAACAGCCCCTGTGCGACGCGCCCCAGCCAGCGCCCGATCATGCCCGCATCGGTGAAAAGCTCCCAACGCCGATCGGCGCGCAGGCGTTCGCTGAGAGCGGAGCCACCGAAGGCCAGGGCCAGGCCCAGCCCAAGCGCCACCGCCCAGACGCCCAATCCCAGGGCATTCAGGGTAACATCCGCCAGACCCAAGCTCCCGACCACCGTGCCCGGCACGAGGAGGAGCAGCGCGGCTCCCTGGGCGACCTGACGCGCGCGCGTCTCTGCCAGCGGAGCGGCCATCAGGGGACGGCACAGCTCCGCCACCCCTGCCGCGCAGGCCAGGGGCAGGGCGAGGACCAGCATCAGAAGCACGCCCCACGGGCTATGGGCCAGGCCCGTCCAGAGCGCAAAGCCCAGCGGCGCGGGCGGCAGGCCGAGCAAGACCGCCAGTCCCCACGCGCCCGGCACCACCCAGGGCCAGGCATCCCGTGACCAGCCATACGCCCCATGGAGCAGCATCCACGCCGCCGCCCAGGCTCCGACCACCAGCAGAGGGAGCGCGGGCTCAAGCTGCGCGAAACTCGCGCTCAGCCCCGCCAGGAGGAGCGCTTCGCCCACCCGCGTGCGGCGCTCTTCATCCGCCCCCAGCAGGGCGCGCAGAGCGCTGAGCAACGCCGCCAGGCTCACCCAGACCAGCATCCCCATCGGCAAAGCCTGGGGCAGGTGCGCCAGCAGCAGAGCGGCCAGCAGGGGGTTGATGAGGGCCAGCCAGGGCGGGGTTCCCGCCCGTCGTTCCACTTGCAGCGGATACAGGGCCAGGCGGAGCAGCGCCGCCGCACCCCACCACAGGCCGGGTTGTGCCGCGTGGGGGAGGGCGCCGGCCCAGAGCAGGAACAGCGCTGCGCCGCGGAGCAACAGGCCGCCGCTCAACCGTTGGGCGCTGAAGCGCGCGCCGACAGCCCCCCACAGCCACACCAGATCCAGCAGCGCGCTGAAGGCCAGCCACGTGAGCGGCTGCGCACCCAGCAGGGCCAGGCCGAGCAGGGGGAGCATGAAAAGCAGCGGTGCCGCGGTCCACATCGCGTCATCGTGGGCGACGTGGCGCCAGGCCATGCCGCTCAGCGCCAGGCCGAGGGCAATCCCCGTCAACCAGGCCGGGTGGGAAAAGCTGAACTGAAGCGCTTCCCAGCCGGGGAAGGCCCACGTCTCGAAGCGGGGGAGCAGAAGCCAGACCAGCGCCTGCGCGCTCAACGCGCCCGCGACCAACGGCGCAACGACCTGCGGACGCACGCGCTGCAGGACGAGAAAAGCCAGATAAACGCTAATGGTTATTCCGGTAACAAGACTTAGCCAAAGGGTCATGTGTATCTCCCGTGCAGGGGATTATACCACACTCGGTTTGTTTCACGCAAAATCCAGGAGAGCTCCAGTTTTTGCGTGTTGAATTTGACATTTGTGTGGGGGTATTTTATAATGGTGGTGATACAGGGAACGTGTCCAGTGGGGAACGGTAACAGTCCCTGCTGGGGGGGAGAGACGGATTCTGTATAACCACCGATAGCGATTGAAATCGCCTCTGATGGGCTTGTAGCCTGGCGTTTGTGACCCCCCTGTAGTCCCCTTGTCAGGGGGGACGTTGGTCCGCTCAGGCGAGTGGATACCCGATGTAGGGGCGGGATTCATCCCGCCCAGCAGATTTATCCCGTCCAGGTGTAGGGGCGGGATTCATCCCGCCCAGCAGATTTATCCCGCCCAGGGGGCAGGCGCGGTTTTAACCGTTAGCCGATGGGACGAGGTAGGGGTTGCGAAATCAGTTGAAAGGATGCCTGGGCATCCGGAGAGTAGTCTTAGAGGGTGAGCACTTGATGAAAGGAGATGTCGTGAAATGTTCGAGAGGCTGCGGGAAGGGTGGTGGGTCCTACGCGGGTTAGAGGGATTGAGTGGCGTATTCACAAGGCTGTGGCGACAAGGGGGCTTTGAAGCCAGACGAGTAAGGCTGGCAGTGGTGGGACTTGCAACAATAATGGGGCTGTTGTGCGGGTGTGGGGGGCGTCCTCCGGGGTGAGTATCAGGGACACCAGGAGTAGGGGAGGTGGATGCGGTTCCCTCTCCTGTATGCGCTTCTGAGGTTGTTGGCCCAGGGGGTGGACCTGGTGATTGTCCGGATGGGTATGTGCTATCGACCCCTACACCAGAACCGACACCCACCCCAGAGCCGACACCGACGCCGACACCGACGCCCACCCCAGAGCCGACGCCAACGCCAGAATTAGGTATTCTTTCCCGGGCGCCGGATTTGCCGGAGACGGTGAAAGTAGACGTGGGAAATGGCTGGGTGGAATATAGAGTGGGAGATGAAGTAGTGGCTCGGTATCGTGAATGGGAAGGAGTAGAAAACCGGCGGGGTGTGGAGGTGAGTAAACGGCGGGGTGTGGAGATAGTTGATTGGTATTTGGAAAAACATTTTCCCGATATTAACCCTTTACCGGTGGACATTGAGTCATTTGAGGAGGGAGATTGGGGGATTAAATATGAGATTTCAGAGTTTACGGGGGGAGTGCTTTTTTTTGGATTGCCTGCGCATGCAGTGCTATTAAATCCGGTTGAGGGGGATGTGTGGGTTAAAGAAAGTAGAGATAGTGAAAAATATGGAGGAAATTATTATAGTATAATAGTAAAAGATATTGAAAGTCAGGAAAGTCTGATGTGGGTTCTATTTGGACCGGGGGCAGTATTCTTAAGTGGTTTGAAGGAGGAGCACCGTTTTCATGTCAGACTTCCTCGCGGGGCGCCGCTGGTAACTAATTTGGTGCCTGATCCTCGTGTGGTGAGGGGGTTTGGTGGGTATCATTTTTATTTTGTTCCACAGAATGGTTACAGGGGATGGGATAAGGGACCTTTAGAAATTGATGGGGTGCCGGTGCTTCAGAAAAGAAGGGATAAGTAGGTAGTTGAAGATACGCCGGGGGGCGGTATATACTGAGTTATGAGAGGTAGAATGGTGGGTTTGGTGGTGCTGGTCGGGGTGTTGGTGGCTGGGTGGTATGGAGCGGTGGAGATGGGGTATTTGGCAAGGCCATGGGGGAAGTATGATTGCCCGGTAAAAGGCAAGTATTGCCGAAAGGCAAAGGTGGTGAATTTGGGGGGAGAGTATTTTGGCTTGGGATTTTCGGTGCCTGCGGGAGAGGAATATAGGGCGGTGGTGGATAGCATAAGACTTATTGGAGGGACGATGTCGGTGGGCCAAAGCGTAGAGGAGGAGGAGAGATTTTTTTTGGAAACTCTAATGGGGAGAGATACGAGTGTGACTTACTTGGTGAACGATAAGGTAAGGCAGAGGGAGAATAATGTTAGAAAAGGCGAGGTGATAGGCAGAGTGCCGAAAGAAAGATTGGGGTATTTTGTACCTGCCTACTCATAGCAATTGTTGAAAACTAACAATTTAATGTAGGAATCCGGTTGATTCAGGGACACAGAAACCACATCGAGAACGGTTTAAAAGTCCGATTTACCGGACGTATTTTGTGGTAGCCTGGCGATTTATCGCCAGGCGAGCCAGGCAAAAATCGTAAGGGCGATGCGCCGCGTCACCCCTATGATTCTGCAAGGAAGTAGAGCGAGTTTTACGCGAAATGGCAACTACCTGCATTGCCTCATCGGTTAGCGGTTAAAACCGCCCTAGGGCTTGACCCGGCCCCAGGTGACCGTAACCTCCGCTGCGCTGCGGGTGTGCTCCTCGTGGACTTTCATGCGCGGACGAGACGTCCGCATCCCCAGCCCTTAGCGCAAAAAAAGGGGACGCAGGCGTGAGGCGCTGCGTCCCCAGGTGAGGCGCTGGGTTAGCGCTTGCGCATGACCAGGCTCAGGAAGATACGATAGCGCGGTGGCGTCAAGGTGCCCTTATCCGCCATAGCTACTTTGACGTTGCCGGCGTTGTCCACCGCCTGGACCATGTAGCCCGCGCCGGTGGGAATGGACGCGCTGCCGAGCCACAGTTGACCGGTGATGTCCCCGGGCACGTGCTCCAGCGGAACGCTGAAGAGCCCCTCCGCGGTGAAGAAGGTGAACCACACGCCGCTGACGCCGCTTTCATCCACCACCTGCGCGAACAGGTTTCCCTCGCCGTTGGTGCGTGCCATGGCGGTAAGCACACGCGGCGGGGTGTAGTCGCTGCTCTCCGCTGGCGCGTAGGTGATGCGTCCCGCCGCCTGCTTGAACAGGTAGATGGACGAGGTGCCCGTGTCGAAGTAGGCCATGATGGCGGCCAGGCGCGCCTGCTCCGTGGCGCGGTTGACAATCATCGGGCGTTGCGGGTACAGGCCCAAACTCGCATCCAGCTCGGGCGCCGGCAGTGTCGTGTCCGTGACAATGCGCGTCACGGCGGGATTGGGGACGGCGTGCGCCTCGAAGGTGGCGTTAAGCAGCAGCACATCGCGCGCCACGTAGCCCGCCGGTACGTCGCTGATCGGTTGCGCCAGGGCGGGCAGGATGGGCATGCCGGCATTGGCCACGGTGTTCAGTAGCGAGTCCCCCACGCTGTAGAAGGTGCCGCTGGTGCCGTTGTGACGGGTGAAGCTGGCTTGCAGGTTGAAATTCTGCCCCGGCACGGAGTTCAGGGTGGGCGCACTGAAGGTGCCCCACTGCTGGTTGGCCGTGAGCTCCTGCGCCAGGCTCGGCATGGCGACCTTGTACATCGGCAGGCCGTAGAGGGTGGCTTCGGAGATGGCTTTGAGCTCTTCCGGCTCCATGCTGCCGGCGGGGATGCTGCCCAGGTACTGGGCTTTGGCGCTGCGCAGCGCGTCCCCAACGGCGATGGGGCCCGGCGCGGCGAGCTGCTGCGTGAAGTACACCATGAGCAGCTCCGAAGCCAGGATGCCATCATCCGTGCCGTAACCAAAGCCGGTGTTGCCGATCCAGACGGCCTGCTTGAGCGCCAGGGCTTGCGCCAGATCGGGCGTGGCCTGGGTGGTGATTTCGATGGAATCCGGCACGTTCAGGCCACTGTGGCAGCCCACCGACCAGGCAACCGTGCCCGCCAGTTGGGCCGTGGCGTTCACGATGTCGGTGTTGTAGAAAAAGCCGCCCGCATACGAGGCCGGCTGCGCCGACCAGTGGTTGAAGTGCGCGTTGACGGAGGCCAGCGAAGGAGCGTTCCCGCTGCTGTGATTTGTCCAGGCGTTGATGAGCTGGGAGCGGTTCCAGGTGTTGTTGATGAGGCGCTGTGCTGGCGTGCTATGGTGGGCATCCAGGATGTTGGCGACTTCCGTGGCCGAGTCAATGAGGAAGTCGTACCCCGTCACCAGGGTCTTTTGTGAGGTGAGCACCGGCTGGGCGACGTAGCGGCTGATCAGGCCCTGGATTTCTGTCGGCGTCTCGACCAGACGACCTACAGCGCGCGAGGGGATGAAGATGCTGCGCCCGCGCCAGCCGCGTTCATCGGCAGGGAGCGAGCCGTAAGCATCATCGGTGAAGTAGTGGCCGGTTTTCAGCGCATGCCAGACCGGCGCCGGATTGATCTGATTCGCGTTGCGCGCGTAGATGTAGTCGTTTTCGGGGGCGACGTGGGCCAGATCCTTCATGCGATAGAAGGGGATCTGGTCATCGTTGCCCACAATCACCACGTAACGGATGGAGGGGTACTGGCTGAGCGCCGGCGTCAGGACGTTGGCGCGGATGGCGTTGACCACGGCGTTCGCGTGCGGCACGCTGCAGTACTGCGCATTCCAGGCCACATAACTCTGTTCGACGGCGGCGTTCAGCTCCACCGGGTAGACGTATCCCTTGACCGAGGGCTGATCGGCCAGGGTGTGCAGGGCATTGACCAGGGCGCTGGTCGCTGCGGCGCCGTAGCTGGCTTCCAGGCGTTTCTGGTTAAGCAGGATCAGGGTCAGGGGCTGCTGATCGGCCAGATAAGGCTGCGGCGTAAGTGTCGGGGTGGGCTGCGTCCACAGGCAGTTTGCGCTGAGCGCTGTCCCAAGCTCCAGGCTCAGGGTGTAGGGTTGAGTGCGGGCCTGCGCTTCATAGCGTCCCAGGACGATGATGTAGTAATCGCCGGTCGCGCTGACGCCGGTGCGGATGCGCTCCTGGGCGGTGCCGGGATTGGCGGAAATGGAAGCCGCGGCAGCGATGGCCTCCCAACCGCCGATGGCTTCCCAGCCACCGATGGCCTCCCAACCGCCGATCGCCTCCCAACCGCCGATCGCCTCCCAGCCACCAATGGCTTCCCAACCACCGATCGCCTCCCAACCGCCGATGGCTTCCCAACCACCGATCGCCTCCCAGCCGCCGATGGCCTCCCAACCACCGATCGCCTCCCAGCCGCCGATGGCTTCCCAACCACCGATCGCCTCCCAGCCGCCGATGGCCTCCCAACCGCCGATCGCCTCCCAGCCGCCGATGGCTTCGATCGCGCCGTTCTCATCCACGCTGGCGCCGTTATCCAGCGGATCCAGCGAGCCGCCCGCGGGCAGGACAGGTAAAAGCTCCGGTGCTGGCACAAAGATGAGGTCGTAGTCCGCGGGGAGATTGCTCAAGGCGATGGTCACCTGCGTCCCCGCTTCTAGGTGGACGCGGTACCAGTCCCGATCCATGGGCCATTCGATGTAGCCCTGCACGCTGCTGGCTTGTTGCGGCCAGTCTTTGGCGTCGTAATACGTGTCGTTGAACTCGTAGGGATCCAGCACCGCCGGCGCGTTGTTGATGGCCATCTCGTACCCCACCGCCATCACCGGCGCCGTCGCCTGGACCACGCCCGACCCCTGGAAGCCCATGCCCAGGGGGAAGAGCGGGCGCGTATCCCACAGCACGCTGCTGTGAGCGGCGAGCTGGCGCGTCGCGTGCAGGCGCGCGCGCCCCTGCTGGTCATAGAGCGTTAGGGTGACGGTGAGCGGCGCGCTGTTGGGGTTGTGCACCCAGTAGGCCGTGAAGCGGTGGGGGAAACGGTGCACATCCGGCAGGAAGTGCGTCGCGCTTTGCCCCTGGTTGAGCAGGGTATAACCGGCCAGGTCTTGACCGGCGGCATCTCCAGGCAGGCGCTCCACGGTCATGCCCAGGAAGACGGCCTGAGGAGCATCACCGCTTGCAACGGCACTGCCCACCCACCGCTCGTCGGGCAGGGCGGACAGGGTTGGCACGTAACGGGCCAGGTTGAAGCTCTGGGTGCTCTTCAACGCGCCGGTTCCGCCTGCATAGGTAGCGAGTTGCCCTGTGTTGGGATGCCAATCATTGTGTTCCAGCCACAGTTCGCTGGTGATGTGCTCATCGTGGACGCCGACGCGCGGCGCGATCGCCGTGTTGGTCCCTTCACCCGTGATCATGGGGCTCCAGGCCTCGACGATTTTCCCCGTCCCATCCACCTGTACCAGGGCCGCGGCGACAAGCTTCTCGTTTAGCCCCTCCACCTGGAAGCTTGCCTCACCTGTGCCCAGATAGCTGGTCGGGTTGTAGATGTAGACCTTGTGCGGAGCCAGGTTAACCTCGAAGCTATGCAGGACCGTCGTCCCACGCAGCAACTGGCCGCGCACCGTGATGGTCGTGCTCGCCTCGGCGTTCTGGATGTAGAGGCGCGGCTGCAAATCCGCGCGCAGCGCTTTGACCAGTGGGAAGGTGAGATGCGGCGCGGCGACAGGCTGATAGTCCGCCAGATACCCCCTCGTCGTCCCCAACGTTTCAAAGCGCACCAGGCAGGTCACGCGCCCCGTGCTGAGGACCCAGCCCGTGCCGTCTCCCGCGCTGGGGCGGGCTGCCGCCAGATCAGAGGCCTTGAACACGGTGCTGGCATACGGCGGCACGCTGCGTTGGATGACCTTGCCCGTTGAAAAGCTCCCACCGGTTGTGGGCCACAGGTAGAGTTTGACGGTGTTGGTCGTGGCGCTGGTGTTCATCACCACCACGCTGGTCTGCGCGCTCGTGTCACTCACCGTGTAGTAGGGAAGGGGACATTCTGTGCCCAGCGCGGGGCGTTGCGGAGGTGGTACGGGCAGGGGTGAGAGCCCAAACGAGGTCAGGGCCAGCGGCGTACCTGCCACCACCTTCAAGGTCTGCGCCAGCGATGGCGCAGCAATATGGGCCATGTTCAGGAACAGACCCAGCAAAACCAGTACACCTACCCACTTAGGAACTTGTTTCATATAGACCCTCCTTTCCTGATTGCTTGAGCCTCTGGTGCCAGGTGCAGTTCGGTGCCCCCGCGTGAGCGGGTGACGCCTGGATGTTGCCCCCTGTGGCGCCTGGAAGAAGCCTGGCTGCGGTGGAGAAGGTGGGACAGGTGATGGCGCCAGAGGCTCTGTTTAAATTACAGGTGTTGTTTTATTTTTTCGATTATGTCCAGATAAGGCCGGGCACCCAACTGCGCGAACAAGCTCTGCGCTTGAGCGAGATGGGAGCGGGCAGCGTCGTGCTCCGTGCCCTGCAGGGCCACCTGAGCAGCGCACATGTGCGCGCGCGCCAGGCCATAACGATCACTGGCGCGCTCCAACCTCTGGATGGCCTCGATGCTGTGCTGTTGTGCCGTGTCCCTATCGCCGCGCGCGAGCGCGATATCCGCCAGACAAAGATGCACCAGGCCGATTTCGACCTGAGACTGCAGCTTTTGCGCCTGTTCAAGCGCGCGCTGCGCCCATTCCTGAGCCGCGCTCAGCTCCTGGCACAGGAGAAAATACTCGGCCTTGTGGCGGTACAATTCCGCGAACATACGTTCGGCCCCGATTTTCTCAAACAGGGCCTGTGCCCGTTCCAGGTGAGCTTGCGCCACATCCGTTTTCCCCTCGGCCAGGGCTAAAGCCGCCAGGTTATTTTCCATGAGAGCCTCGCCGTAGGCCAGGCCGCGCTGGCGTGCAATGTCCAACGCGGACGTGTAGGCCTCACGGGCCTGATCATATTCGCCGCGGTAGCGATACAGTTCGCCCAGATTGGCCAGAATCCGCGCCTTGCCTTCCAGGTGATTGATGCGTTGTGCAATGCGCAGCGCGCTTTCCCCCAGCTTGACGGCCTCGTCCCAGGCACCGCGGTTGAGATGGACCAGACTCAGGTTGCTCAGCGCGTTCATCTCCCCCATCAGGTCCTGGAGCTTGCGGTACAGGGTCACGCTCTCCTTACCCAGTTCCACCGCCTCATCCGTGTGACCACGCACTGATGCGAACACCGCACGCAGGTACAGGGCGCGCGCCTGAACCTTGCGCACCTCTTCATCTTCATCGTCCGCCAGCGTCTGAGCGATTTCGCTACTACGTCTGGCCCAGGCTTCCGCCTGTTCCACCTGACCCTGGCGGTAATACAGGCCGGCGCCGATCAGCATGAGCTGTGCGCCTTCGAGCGTGTTACTGACAGGTGGCAGGGCCAGGCCGCGCCGGATCGTAGTGAAAGCAACCTCATAACGTCCCAAAGCCTCCAACGCCGACGCGATGTGATAACAGCCGTGGGCGAACTTCTGCATGGTCTCAAGCTCAACCGGAGGACTGGGGAGGTAGGTGAGAGCGATTTCGTAATGCTCCAGGGCATCTTCGTATTGGCCCAGGATGGCAAGGGTCTCGCCCAGCAGGTGATGGGCTTTATAGGCCAGGTCGGGCAGGCTGAGCCGGCTGAGCTGCAGCGCCTCCAGGGCGCGTTGGAAGGCCTGCCGGGCTTGCGTGGTCAGGTAAGCGTTCAGGCTGCGCTCACCAAGTTCCAGGTTCGCCCAGAGGGCCAGCTCCCAGACCTGACCTTCAAAAGCGTGATAGGCCAGCAGGGCCAGCCAATTGGAGGTGGCACGCTCACGGTACTGGTCGAGATAAGCAGCAATGCGGGCGTGGATCTGGCGCTGAATGCGTCCCGGCAGGCCGCGCAGAGCCACCTCCCGCACCAGCGGTTGCCGGAAAACCAGCGTCTGCCCGCTGGCATCCCCGCTGACCAGGCCCAACGGCCCCAGACGCGGCAGACGGCGTTGCACGGCACGTTCCGATTCCTCGCCGTATCCGGCTACCAGCATGGGCAGCGTCATCTGCTCCCCCGTGACCGCGGCGGCGCGCAACAGGTGCCGTCCAGGCGGATCGAGCTGGTCAATGCGACTTTGCACCAGGGCGTAAACGTTTTCCGGCAGAGACACATCGTCCAGGGAGCCATTCAAACGCCACTGCCCACCGCTTTCCTCCAGCAGGCCGGAGGCCAGCAGGCTCTGCAAGCCTTCGATGGCGAACAGGGGCAGGCCGCTGCTTCGTTTGACCAGCCAGCGCTCCACTTCACGCGGCAGAGAGGAGGCGCGCGCCACCTGACGGATAATGTCCACCATGGCCGCTGAGGGCAGGGGATTGAGCGGACACCGATGCCAATCCGTCTGCCCAAGTTGGGTCCAGTGGCGCAGCATGGACTCCTCATCGCGACAGGTGATGAGGATCGCCAGGGAAGCGGCCATGGGAGTACGGACCAGCGCATCGAGCAGTTCCAGGGCCGCCGGAGAAAGCCATTGCGCATTTTCGAGCACCAGCAATGCAGGCTGGGTTTGCGTGGCACGTTCCCACAGCAGGCGCAGGCTGAGCGCGCGTTGCGCCTCGCGTTGGGCGGGGGTGAGTGCGCTGACCTCCGGCGATGGCGCAAGCTCCACCCCCATCAACGGGGCCAGCAGGGCGGCCCAGGGGGCCAGATCAAGCGCTGCTAACCTCTCCAACAGGGCCGACGCGCGTTCCGCGGAGGGAACCTGCTCCAGGTGGAGCAGAGTGAGCAGAGGCGTTTCCCATACCGTGTAAGGGAGATGGGTGCCGTACGTCGGGGCGATGCCAACACATGGCAGCATGGATAGGACCACCGCGCGGGTGACAGCATCCTGGACCAGACAGCTCTTTCCAACTCCGGCGGGACCGGAGATGAGGATGACCTGACTGGTGCCCTGCTTGGCCTTCTCCAGCGCCTGTTGGATGCGCTGTTGCTCGGCTGCCCGTCCGATCACCTTGTCGGCGCTGACATCCACCCCGATGAAAGCGCGGCGCAGGCGACGGGCCACGAAGGGCGCAAGGGGCTCTCGAATCCCCTTGAACATCTGGGGAGGGAGATGGTCGCCTTCGATGCGGCGTAGCACCCCGCTTTCCTGCGCCGTTTTGGGCCCGATCCAGGTCTCGCCGGGCTGGGCGCTTGTCATCAGACGGTAGGCCAGATTGACCTCGTCCCCCATGACGGTGTACTCCCGGCGCTTCGCACTGCCCACATCCCCGGCAAACACAAAGCCCGCGTTGATACCAATGCGCAGGGGGAGATCCGATTCCTCCTGCAGCTCCAGCGCGGTGAGCACAGCGCGCAGAGTATCATCCTCATGGCTGATGGGGGCGCCAAAGATGGCCATGAGAAAAGCGCCCTGGGGGGAACTGCCGATTTTGTTGACGATTCCATCATAGCGCTGAATGATGTCCCGGATGCGCTCGAAATCGCGGTTCTGCGCCAGCACCGTCTCGCGCAAACCGCTGGTGTTATCCCAAAAAACCGTAGGATCGGGCCAACCGCTCAGAGAGAGCATGAGGATGGTGACCCTGCGCAGCTCGCTGACCAGGCGCGTGCTCTGGTCCAGGGCAATGGCGGACGTGATATTTTCCAGCACGCGCGGCGGGAGGTATGGGGTGATAGCATCCAGACGTTCGAGCAACCAGCATAATTTACGCACGGGCGTTTCTTCGGGGATTTCGAGCTGCCACAGGGTGCCCGGTGGCGATGGGGCGGCGAGGAGCTCCTCGACCAGGTGGAGCCCTGGTCCCAGCGGGCTGACGCGCACGTTCCCGCCACAAGCCAGCAAAGTGGCCTCATCCATCCCGACACCTTCCGGCGGTGTGGCGCTTTGTGCCCGTCCCATGCCGCGCAGCGGTGGCCCGCTCAGGAACCATTCCCGACCGGCCTCCGTGCCCAGGCTCATACCCACCATGCGCCCGCTGCCCAGGCCGATGGAGACGCGCAAAGGAAAAACGCCGAAGGGCGTGCTCACCTCGCTAAGGGTGGCGCGCATCTGCGCCTGCACCTCAAGCCCAGCAGCCACAGCGCGCAGGGCGTGCCCCTCGCCGGTGAAAAGCACCATGCCGGCGTCGCCGCCGAATTTTTGTAGATCGCCGCCGTAACGTGCGCAGGCCGTGATGAGCAAGTCGAGGAATTGGTTGACGATGCCGGTCAAAAGGTCAGCGCCTTCTTCTGAGGCAGAGGCAGAGAATTGTTCGGCAAGGGGGGTAAACCCGTCAATGTCCGCGAACATGACCGTGCCTTCCAGGGGCAGCGCGTAAGGCTCCAGGGTCGGTGCCTCGATCATGGTGCGCACGACAACCTGAGGAATGTATGCTACCACCGCGTTCAACACGTCCTGCAAATGGTTAACCAGGTAAGGATGGTAATTCAGCAGGCGTGCGAACCTTCGCGCGGCTTCTGGCTCTTCATACAGCGTCCTGGAATCCATGCTGTAACCCTCCCCCCGATGGCTCAAAAGCCATTGCTAATTTCATTGTACTCGAAAAACAGTTAAAGGGAAGGCTACATCAGGTGCCCCTTGGGTTAACGTTGGGTAAAAATCAGTTAGCGCTTAAACCCGCCCCTGGATGGCGCTACGCGCTATCCTGCGCTGACTTCGCCTTAGCGGGCCAACGTTCCCTCATCAAGGGGGGACGGCCCCATAGGCATCAAGCTAACACATCCTGGCCTGGAGTATCCTGGGATCGCGCACGTCCCGTCCGCACTGGGATCGCAGACGTCCCGTCCGCACTGGGATCGCAGACGTCCCGTCCGCACTGGGAGCGCGGACGTTCCGTCCACACTGGGATCGCGGACGTTCCGTCCACACTGGGATCGCGAACGTCCCGTCGGCTTGTGCAACCCTGTTCACGGGGTGTTTTTTTGTGGCGCATGAGGCGCAGCCCCGCTGCACCCCTACGATGCCTGTGGATGGATTTAAAAAATCCTGGCGCCCTGGTGGCTTTATGCGAATCTCTCAATGATGTGCATGGCGTTACACCTCCACCACGCGCCCGGCAGCCGCGCGCGTCAGGCGGTCGCGGATGGCCAACCCCAGGCCCGCCTCCCCAAAATCGCGTGCCAGGATCACCTGGACCCCCGCCTCATCCAGCGCGCGCAACGTGGCGAAGAGATGCCGCGCCACCTCCTCCAAATCCGCGCGGGACCCGGCGATGCCCAACACCGCCGGCACGCCGTGAAGCGCCGCCGCATCCTCACGCGCGACCAGCAACCCCACGCGCATCCCCTGCGCATCCAGGCGTTCCGCCTCCGCGCGCAGTGCTGCGTAGAGCGCCGTCTCCGCGCCGCGGTACAGCGTCACCCTGGCGCGGGGCGCGTAATGCTGCAGCAACGTGCCGGGTGCGGGAGCGCGCTCCCCCTCTGGCGCCGTGCGGCTCAGCACCTGGATGGGGCCCAACACCGCCTCCAACACCTCACGCGCCACGCCGCCCGGACGCAGCAACAGGGGTGGGGCGGTCACCAGCGAAAGCACCGTGGACTCGACCCCCACCGGCGTCGGCCCCCCGTCCAGAATCATATCAATACGCCCGGCCAGGTCCTGCCACACATCCTGGGCGCGGGTTGGACTCACGCGTCCAAAGCGATTCGCGCTGGGCGCGGCGATAGGCACCCCCGCCGCGCGGATCAGAGCCCGCGCCACCGGATGCGCCGGCACGCGCACCGCCACCGTCTCCCCGCCTGCCGTCACCACCAACGGCACGCGCGCATGGCGCGGCAGCACCAGCGTCAGGGGACCGGGCCAGAAGCGACGGGCCAGCTCCCAGGCCAGCGGCGGAATCTCGCGCGCCACCAGCGGCAAATCCTCCGCATCGCCCAGGTGCACGATCAGCGGATCGTACCCCGGCCGTTCCTTGGCCGCGAAAATCCCCTGCACCGCCGTCTCATCCAGCGCGTGCGCCCCCAGCCCGTACACCGTCTCCGTCGGAAACGCCACCAACCCGCCGCGGCGGATCACCTCCGCGGCGCGCGCAATCACCTCCGCCTCCGGCGCTTCACTATTAACAGGCACAAGATCCGTGTTTCTCATGGGGGCCCATCATAACAGATGCCGGCTTTTTAGCAACCCTAGTGGTACACCAATCGCACCCCGCGCAGGCGCGCCAGCAGCTTTTCCAACATCCAGATCAGGAGGAAAAAGGGGATATCGGCCAGCAGCGTGCTGCCGCCTAACAAGATCAACCAGCGCAACCCATAGCTGAGCAGCGCCCCCAGGCCGTTGAGCAGCGCCTCCTGGAACCCCAGGAGCGCGATCAGGCCGAGCCACGCCGTCAGCACCACCCCCAGCACCGGCCAGGCATGCACATCCGCGCGGCTGGGCATCAACGTATTGCTAATCGTAAAAATGAAATACGCCCAAACCCACACATCGGGCGCCTGGAGCGCCGCGCGCACCCCCTGCAACGCGCTGAGCCAGTCATTCTGTGCCAGCGCCTCGACGATCTGCGGCGTCTGGAACACCCACGCGCCCAGCAGCGCCACCGTCAGCCCGCCGGTGAAAAACGGCGCCGCGCCGATGAGACTCGCGCGCACAAAATCCGTCTCCTCCACCGGCACAAACCCCAACTGGATGCGTTTCCCCATGCGGCGCGGAAAAATCCCGATGCGTCCGATCCTCACCCCCAACAGCGTCGCCACCAGCGCGTGGCTCAATTCGTGCAGCGCCACCCCGGGCAGCAGCACCAGCGCGTAAAGCCACAAAGCAATCTCCTGATCATTGGTGAGCAAAACCATCACCCCCTGCAGGTGCCGATGCAACCAGCGATCCGCCAGCAGCAACAGCCCCAGCACGAGCACCAACTGCCCACCCAACAGTGCAACTTGACTAAGCTCCAATTTCGTTTATCCTTCCCCGCGTGAGCGGAAGTTATCAAGTACACACAGAAGTCTTTGCCGGTCCTCTCGACCTGTTGCTGCACCTCATCGAAAAAGAGGAGCTGGACATCACCCAGCTTGCGCTGGCTCAGGTCACGGACCAATTTCTGGCCTATCTGGAGGCCATGCGCGGCCACCTGGCGTTAGACGAGGTGGCCGAATTTCTCGTGGTCGCAGCGCGCCTCATGCTCATCAAATCGCGCGCCCTGCTCCCGCAAGCGCCCCGCCCTGCCGAAGGCGGCGCCGCCCCCGCCCCCGCCGAGGACGAACTCGTCCAGCAACTGCGCGCCTATCGCCAGTACAAACGCGCCGCGCAGTACCTGCAAGAGCGCATGGCGGCCGGCCTGCGCACCTACATCCGCCTGGCGCCGCTGGACATCCCCACCACCTACCGCCTCGACATGAGCGGCATCACCCTGGCCCATCTGCACCAGGCCGCACAGCGCGTTTTCTATCCGGTGGAAGGAATGGCGCCGCAACAAGCCCTGAGCCGTCCGAAAATCACCATCGCGCAACAAGTGCGCCTGATTCGTGAGCGCCTCATCCAGTGGCGGCGTGTCTCCTTCTCCCACCTGCTCAGCGCGCGTCCCACCCGTCTCGAAGCGGCGGTGACCCTGCACGCGATCCTGGAACTGGTCAAACAACAGGCCGTGCAGGCCTCTCAACCCCAGCCGTTTGGGGACATTCACCTTGAGCCACTAATTCCGCCCGAACAGATCGCCGAGGCCATCCCAGGCTCAGAAGGCCAATCCCCGCCCCGCACAAATCAATAACCCAATCCTCAACCCGACCATGGCGTCCCGGCACATAGCCCTGGTGCACTTCGTCGCTCAGCGCGTAAACCCCGGCCAGAATCCAGGCCATCAACCATGCCTGGCGTGGCGTCAGGCGCGTCGTGCGCAGCCCGCGCAAATAAACGCGCGCCAGTAGCGCATAAGCGCCGGCGTGCATGAACTTTTTGAGGAAGGTATCGAGCACCTCATCCTCGGCCCCCGGCAAAGACGGCTGAGCCGAGATCACAAAAATCGCCACCATTAACCCCAGCGCCGGGGCCCATGCGCGCAGGCTTGACCAGCCTGCCGCGACGTGGTAGAATGCTCTGCGTAATCTCGTGAACAGGGAGGCTATGCATGCCGATTTACGAGTATGTGTGCCAGGATTGTCGGATAAAATTTGAGAAACGGCGCGCCATCGCCGAAGCGGACGCGCCGCTGGCCTGTCCACACTGCGGCTCGGAACAGACTCGTCGCGCGTTGTCACTCTTCTTCACCACGGGCGGTAGCAGCTCCACCACCAGCTCCTCGTCCGGCAGTGGCTGCTCCTCCTGCTCCAGCCACTCCTGCTCGTCCTGTGGCCATTAGCCACCTCCCAGGGGAGGGAAAAAGCCGACCTCATCCCCATCATGGAGGCGATATTGAGGGGCGCGCGCTTTTCCGTTCACATACGCCACTTTGATCTCCTGAGGACGGATGTTTAACTGCGCAGCCACATCAGCAAGCGTGCTCCCTTCCGGGACTTCAAGTGGGAAGGGTTGGCCGGCTGGATGTCCCGCTGGCGTGTAACTCTCTAACATGGCCTGAAGTCGAACATGGATGAGCATACACGACCTCCTGAAAAACAGTGAAATTATCATAACACACTCTAACTGAGCGGCAAGCCTGAAATGGACGCTAAACTGACGCAACTCCAAAACATGTTGCACTACACTTTTAAACAACCGGATCTTTTGCTGCGAGCCCTGACGCATCCTTCTTACGCGCATGAGCACGCAGACGAAATCGGAGACCATGCCCACAATCAGCGCCTCGAATTCCTGGGCGATGCCGTGTTGGATTTTCTGGTTGCGGCCTGGCTGTACCGGACTTTCCCCGACTTAAGCGAGGGGGCTTTGACCCGGCTGCGCGCGACGCTCGTCCGCACCGAATCCCTCGCCAGTCTGGCTGAGAGCCTGGGAGTCGGAGAAGCACTTCTGCTGGGACGTGGTGAAGAGGAGAGCGGCGGGCGCCACCGTCCCGCCAACCTCTGCAACGCCATGGAAGCCACCGTTGGGGCCCTGTACCTGGATAGCGGCCTGGAGACCGTCTGGACCTGCCTGGGCCCCTGGTTTGAGCGCGAGACGCAGCGCATCCTGCAAGACGAAAGCTACGTGGATGCCAAGTCCCGCTATCAGGAATGGGCCCAGGCGCACTGCGGCGTGACCCCGACCTATCGCATCATCGCGGAGGAGGGCCCCGATCACGCCCGCACCTTCACTGCCCAGGTCCTGCTGGGCGAGACCGTAACCGGGCGGGGCACGGGACGCAGCAAACGCGCAGCGGAACAGGCCGCGGCTCTGGACGCTTTACAACACCTTCCCCCTTCCAACCCTGAACAGGAGTCTACCCATGATGAGGTTTGATCGTTTCACCGAGCGCGCGCAGGAAGCAGCGCAACAAGCCATCCAGATCATGACCGATTACGGTCACTCCCAGGTGGATGCGGAACACCTGTTGCTTGCTCTTGTGCGACAAAATGAAGGCCCGGTATTGGACATCTTGAGCGTGTTGGACGTATCGCGGCTGGACCTGGATGAACGGCTGGACAAGCTGTTGCGTCAAAGCGTGCGTCCTGGCTTTTACAGCGCGCGCGGCACGCAACAAGTCTTCATCACGCCGCGCGTCAAACACGTGTTGGAGCTGGCGCAGGAACGAGCCACGCAATTCAAGGACCCCTACATTTCTGTTGAACACCTGTTCGTAGCCATTGTGGAAGATGCCAGCCGTAGCACTACACCCTTAAGCAGTCTGCTGCAGGAATTCTCCCTCACCCTGGAGCGCGTGGAAGACGCACTGCGCACCGTGCGGGGCGGGGGTGTGGCGGCCCGTGTCACCGCCGCGGCGACGGCGAGCGCCCTGCGTTTCCTGGAGCGTTACGGCCGCGACCTCACGCAGATGGCGCTTGACCATCGCCTTGATCCCGTCGTCGGGCGCGACGCCGAAATCCAGCGCGTCATTCAAATCCTTGTCCGTCGCACCAAAAACAACCCTGTCCTCATCGGCGAACCCGGGGTAGGCAAAACAGCCATCGTCGAAGGCCTGGCCCAAAAAATCGTGGCCGGCGATGTTCCGGAAATTTTGAAGGGAAAACGGGTTGTCTTACTGGATATGGGCGCCCTGGTGGCCGGAACCCGCTTCCGCGGGGAATTTGAGGAGCGCCTTAAAACCGTCATTGAAGAAGTGCAGCGCGCGCGCGGTGAAATCATCCTCTTCATAGACGAGCTGCACACCGTGGTGGGCGCGGGCAATGCGCCGGGCGCACTAGACGCCTCCAACATGATCAAGCCTGCCCTGGCGCGCGGCGAATTGCAGTGCATTGGCGCGACCACCCTCGACGAGTACCGGCAGTACATCGAAAAAGATGGCGCCCTGGAACGCCGCTTTGCGCCGGTGTACGTCGAGGAACCCTCGGTCGAGGCCACCATCGAGATGCTGCGTGGCCTGCGTGACCGCTACGAAGCCCATCACAACGTCATCATCAGCGATGAAGCGCTGGTGGCAGCCGCGCACTACGCCCAACGCTACGTCACCGATCGCCGCCTGCCGGATAAAGCCATTGACCTGATTGATGAAGCTGCGGCGCGTCTGCGCGTGGCCCTCTACACGCTACCGCCGGAGCTGAAGCGCATGGAGGAAGAAATCAAGCGCATGCAGGCCGAACAGGAAGAGGCCGGCGCGCGCGAGGACTTCCAGCGCGCCGCGGAACTCAAGGCCCAGCGCCTGCGCCTTGAGCAGATCTTCGAGAAAAAACGCGCCGAATGGCTGCACACCCATCAGCTTGATGAAAAAGTCGAGGCGCGCGACATCGCCGAAGTCGTCTCCGCCTGGACGGGGATTCCCGTGGCCCAGGTGATGCAGACCGAAGCCGAGAAGCTGCTGCACATCGAGGACTTTCTGCGCCAGCGCATCGTCGGGCAGGATGAGGCCGTGCGCGCTGTTGCGGACGCTATCCGCCGCGCCCGCGCGGGGCTCAAGGATCCGCGCCGCCCGATGGGCAGTTTCCTCTTCCTGGGCGCTTCGGGCGTGGGCAAAACCGAGATGGCCAAAGCTCTGGCCGCTTTCCTGTTTGACGATGAGGATGCCCTGCTGCGCCTTGACATGAGCGAGTACCGCGAAAGCCACACGGTTTCGCGCCTTTTCGGCGCGCCGCCGGGCTACGTCGGCTACGATCAGGGCGGGCAATTGACCGAAGCCGTGCGCCGTCGCCCGTACCAGGTCGTGCTCTTTGACGAGATTGAGAAGGCGCACAACGATGTGTGGAACGCCCTGCTGCAAATCCTGGATGATGGACGTTTGACCGATGGCCAGGGGCATGTCGTCAGTTTCCGCAACACCCTGATCATCATGACCTCCAACGTTGGCACAGCTTTTGCCCAGCGCGGAGGACCTTTAGGCTTTGCGCGTTTGCGGGAGGATCGCGAAGCGGAAGAAAACCGCCAGCGCATCCTGGATGAGCTGAAGAGCACCTTCCGCCCGGAGTTCATCAACCGCGTGGACGAGATTATCATTTTCCGCAACCTGACCCTGGAAGACATGGAGCAGATTGTGGACCTGCAGTTGCGTGACGTGCGCGACCTGTTGCGCGAACACCAGGTGGACGTGACGCTTAGCCCCGCGGCGCGGCGCTGGTTGGCGGAACAGGGTTACGATCCGCAATTTGGCGCGCGTCCCTTGCGGCGCGCCTTGCAGCGCCATCTGGAAAGCCCGCTGAGCGTGGAGCTGTTGCGCGGCACCGTGACGCCGGGCATGCACCTGTGGGTGGACGTGGAAAACGATCGCCTTGTGTTTCGTGCTCAGGACGCCACCCCCGCAACCTCCGGCCCCGAAACGGCATAGGCGGGGTTTAGGATAAACGGCATGGGTTTTCGGGAAAAGTGTAGTTTGTCACCTGGAATGCCCGTGCTATAATGGGATTTACCTGGTTTGGAAAGGAGGTGGTCGCCGGAAACTTGTCTGAACGAAGGAGTGCCACACCATTTTCAAATCACATTTTACTTTCACAGGAGGAGTAAGTATGCGCAAGACCCTTTACACCCTGGTAAGCCTTGTTTTGCTGGTGAGCTTCCTGCTCACGGCCTGTGGCCCCAAGCCCACGGCTGCCCCGAAGTTTAAGGCCGGTATGGTCACCGACATGGGCGGTATTGACGACAAGTCCTTCAACGCCACGTCCTGGAAGGGCCTGGAGCGCGCCGGTAAGGAGCTTGGTGTCGAGGTCAAGTACCTGGAGTCTCAGCAACAGACCGACTACGCCACCAACATCCTGCAGTTCGTGAATCAGGGCTACAACCTGGTCGTCACGGTCGGCTTCCTGCTGGCGGATGACACCAAGGCCATGGCCGAGAAGTACCCCAATGTCAACTTCGCCATTGTGGACTTCTCCTACGACCCGCCGATTCCCAACGTGCGCGGCCTGACCTTCTCCACCGATCAGGCGGGCTTCCTGGCCGGTTATGTGGCGGCTGCGGCCACCAAGACCGGTAAGGTTGCGACCTTCGGTGGTATCAACATCCCGCCCGTGACCATCTTCATGGTCGGGTTCGAGTACGGCGTCAAGTACTACAACCAGAAGCACGGCACGAACGTGCAGGTGCTCGGTTGGGACACCGCCGCCAACAACGGCGTGTTCGCCGGCAACTTTGAATCCACCGATGATGGCCGCCGCATCGCCGAGCAGTTCATCAGCGAAGGCGCGGATGTAATCATGCCGGTGGCCGGCCCCGTCGGTCTGGGTTCCGCTCAGGCGGCCAAGGCCAAGGGCAATGTCTGGATCATCGGTGTGGACACCGACTGGACCATCAGCGCGCCCGAGTACAAGGATGTCGTGCTGACCAGCGTCATGAAGAACATGGATGTCGCCGTGTTTGATACCGTCAAGATCGCCTCTTCCCCCGACTTCAAGGGCTTCAATGGCGAGACCTACGTCGGCACGCTGGCCAACGGTGGTGTGGGCATCGCCCCGGTTGCTCAGGGCGCTGTCTCCGAGGACGTCCTCAAGGAGCTGGAGCAGATTAAGGCCGACATCATCGCCGGCAAGATTGACACCGGTTGGGCGACCTACATCGCCTCGCTGGGCAACTAGTTCCGGTTGACGGGTGGGGCGGCGCGCGTCGCCGCCCCACCTTTACACGTTAAAGTAATCGCGATGCGTGAAGCGTGGATGAAGTGCACGATTCACGCATCGTGGTTACAAGCTAAATTTACGAACTCATGGAGGAAGCTATGCCCCCCGTTTTGCAACTCAAAGGGATGACCAAGCGCTTCCCCGGTGTCCTGGCCAACGATCACATTGACCTGGAGCTAAACAAGGGGGAAGTCCTGGCTTTGTTGGGCGAGAATGGTGCCGGCAAAAGCACCCTGATGAACGTCCTCTACGGGCTTTACGCGCCGGATGAGGGCGAGATCTTCATCAATGGGAAAAAGGCTACCATTCATGGCCCGACGGACGCCATTGCCCAGGGTGTCGGCATGGTGCACCAGCACTTCATGCTTGTCCCTGTTTTCACCGTCACGGAAAACGTGATGTTGGGAATGGAATCGGTCAAGAACGGCATTTTCCTGGATCGCCAGACAGCCCGTCAGCGGATTATCCAGATTTCCTCCCAGTACGGCCTGGATGTGGATCCCGATGCCCTGGTGGGGACCTTACCCGTCGGCCTGCAGCAACGCGTGGAGATCATCAAGCTCCTCTACCGCAGTGCGGACATTCTCATTCTCGACGAACCGACCGCCGTCCTGACCCCCCAGGAAGTCGAAGGCCTGTTCAAAATCATGCGCGCCCTGGTGGCCGATGGCAAGTCCTTGATCTTCATCTCGCACAAGCTCAAGGAAGTGCGCGAGATTGCGGATCGCGTTGTCGTCCTGCGCCAGGGGCGGGTCGTCGGCAGCGCCGACCCCAAGCAGACCACCGAACTGCAGTTGGCGGAGATGATGGTCGGGCGCCAGGTCATTCTCAAGGTGGAAAAAAAGCCCGCCGAGCCGAAGGAACCGGTGCTGCAAGTCGAAAACCTGCAGGTCATGAGCGACCGACATCAGCTTGCTGTGCGCGGCATATCGTTTGACGTGCGCGCTGGCGAGATCGTTGGCGTGGCCGGTGTACAAGGCAATGGCCAGACTGAACTGGTGGAAGCCTTAACCGGCCTGCGTGAGGTCGTTGGCGGAAAGATTTTGATCAGCAACAAGGATGTAACCAACGCCTCGCCGCGCACCATCACCGAGGTCGGCGTTGCCCATATCCCGGAAGACCGTCAGCGAGATGGCCTCGTGTTGCAGTTCCCCGTCGCCGACAACCTGGTGTTGAACACCTACTACCTCCCGCCGGTTTCCAGGGGGTTGCGCCTGCAGGAACAATACATTCGTGACCACGCGGATAAGCTGGTCAAAGAATACGACGTGCGTCCGCCCATCCCCATGAACCCGGCGAAAGCCCTCTCCGGTGGCAATCAACAGAAAGTCATCGTGGCGCGCGAACTGAGCCGCCCGGACCGCCTGGTGATCGCCTCCCAACCGACGCGCGGCCTGGACGTGGGCTCCATCGAGTACATCCACGCGCAATTGGTGCGCAAGCGCGATGCTGGGGCTGGCGTCTTGCTGGTCTCGGCGGAATTGGATGAAATCATGGCCCTGGCCGACCGTATCCTGGTCATGTACGAGGGTGAAATCACCGCCGTCTTGCAGGCGGGCGAGGCCACCAAAGAGGAAATCGGCCTCTACATGGCAGGCGTCAAACGCCAATCTGTACACAAGGAGGAAGCGCGATGAGCGAAAAACCGGCTCTCCCTCAATCGCAACGCAAGTTCCGCATCAATTTGCAGAGCCTGGGGTTGCCCTTGCTGGCTGTGTTGACAGCCTTAATTATCGGCGCGCTGGTCATCATCTTTACCGACAACTCGGTCTACGAAGCCTTTGATGAGGGAGGTCTCGGTGCCGGTCTGTGGCGCGCGTTGGACGTCATCGGCACGGCCTATGGTGCCTTCTTCGTCGGCGCTTTTGGGGATCCGGGCCGTATCCTGCGCGCTATTTTTAGCGGCGATGGTCAAGAATTCCTGCTGGCCATTTACCCCATCACCGAGACCTTGCGCATCACCACCCCTTACATCTTCGCGGGGCTGGCGGTGGCCTTCGGCTTTCAGGGTGGCCTGTTCAACATCGGTGCCGAAGGCCAGTACTTCATCGCTGGCCTGACCACGGTTTTTGTGGGCTACAGCCTCAAAGGTGTGCCGGCGGTGATCCACCTGCCCTTGGCGCTGTTGGCCGGCATTGCCGGCGGTGCTCTGTGGGCGGCCATCCCCGGTATCCTCAAAGCCAAAACCGGCGCTCATGAGGTGATTAACACCATCATGATGAACTATATCGCCTTCCGTCTGGCCGAATTCATGCTCGACGTAGGCGGCCCGATGGCGCGTCCAGGCTACCGACCGGTCAGCCCTGAGATTCAACCTTCGGCCTACCTGCCGCAGTTCTTCCCGTCGGACTCCAACATTCGCTTCAACGCGGGCTTCCTGTTGGCCCTGGCGACGGCCTGGTTCATCCATTGGCTGCTTTTCAAAACCACCCTGGGCTTTGAAATTCGCGCGGTGGGTAAAAATGCCCACGCGGCACGCTATGCGGGCATCAACGTGCCCCGCACGATTGTTATCACCATGGTGATTGCTGGCGGTTTGGCGGGCCTGTCGGCTGCAACAGATATTCTGGGCGTGCTGCACTTCATGCCCAACGCCTTCTCCTCTGGCTACGGCTTTGATGCTATCGCCCTGGCCCTGTTGGGCAACAGTCAACCTGCTGGCGTCGTGTTGGCCTCTTTGCTATTCGGCGCGCTGCGCGCCGGGGCTAACAACATGCAGGGCTGGGCCGGTGTTCCGGTGGACATTACGGCGATTTTGCAGGGCCTCATCATCATTTTCATTGCGGCCCCGCAAATCATCCGCTCGCTCTATCGGCTGCGCCAGCCGTCCAGAGAAGAACAGCTCGTCCTCACCTCGGGTTGGGGCAAAATGTAAAGGAGGCGCTCATGGATACAGCTCCTAAGACGCATGAAGACATCGTTCGTGCCCGCAACATGGGCATCGCTTTCATCGGCTTCGCTGCGGCCATTCTCTTGCTGTTTCTTCCCGGCACAGCTGGCCGTGTTTCCACTTTTGCCTTCAACCTTGGCAACGGTGAGTTTGAACTGACCCCCTGGACATTCAACGCTGCTACGCTAATGTACATCGCCATGCTCATTTCCGTGGCTTTGGGCGCCGCTCAACTGACACGCGGTTTCAAACACGCAGAAGCCGTTTTAGGCGTAGTCGTTTTCCTGTTCGTCCTTTCCTTCCTGGCCTGGGCGGCGCGTGACCAGTCCATGAACATCACCGGCATGTTGCGGCAATCCCTCCTGGGCGGCATTCCCATCCTGCTGGCAGCCTTGACCGGCGTGATGTGCGAGCGCAGTGGCGTGGTCAACATCGGCATCGAGGGCATGATGCTGACCGGAGCTTTCCTGGCCTCCCTGTTTGGCAGCGTGACCGGCAGCGTGTGGGGTGGGTTGATTGCCGCCTTGCTGGGGGGCATGCTGATGGGCGCCTTGCTGGCCGTTCTGGCCATCCGCTATCGCGTGGACCAGATCGTAGCCGGTACCGCCATCAACATCCTGGCCACCGGTCTCACCAGCTACTTCAGCTCTGCCTATCTCCAACACAACGAGAAGCTAAACACCCCACCGACTTTCCAACCCATTCCCATTCCGCTTTTGAGCAAAATCCCGGTCATTGGACCGGTGCTGTTCAACCAGACCCTGCTGGTTTACCTGGCCCTGATTCTGGTGGTCGTGATTCACATCATGCTCTTCTACACACGCTGGGGCCTGCGCTCCCGCGCCGTGGGTGAGCACCCGCGCGCCGCGGACACCCTGGGCGTGAACGTCTTCAAGATGCGTTACGTGAACACCATCCTGGGGGGTGCGGTGGCCGGTTTGGGTGGCGCCTACCTCATCCTTAGCTCGGTAGGCCGCTTCGACGAGCTGATGACAGCCGGGCGCGGCTTCATCGGCCTGGCGGCCATGATCTTCGGCAAGTGGACGCCCTTCGGCGCGTTGGGAGCCTCGCTCATCTTCGGCTTTGCCAACTCCCTGCAGGTCTCCCTGGCCATCCTGCGCGTCCCCATCCCCTCGCAATTCCTGCTCATGGCGCCGTACCTGGTGACCATGATCGCGCTGGCGGGGGTCGTCGGGCGTGCCACTGCACCCGCGGCGGACGGCGTGCCCTACACCAAGGAGTAAAGCGCATCTCCACACCTTGGGCAGGGGGGAACGCAAGGCCGCTCCCCCCTGTATGTTATCGGAAAGGGGTTTATGGCAAGCAACTGGCCGTTCGATTTTGTCAGGCGCATGCAGGCCTGGCTGGGCGACGCAGCGCCCGCGTTTCTCACGGCCCTGGCCCAACGGGATGTGGGGCTGCGCCTCAACACCCTGCGCGGGACGGCGGAGGCCTTAGCCGCACGCCTGCCCTGGACGCTGGACCCTGTCCCCTGGTGCCCTGAAGGTCGCGTCGTGCGTGACGGCGAGCCGGGCACGCACCCTTATCACGCCGCGGGCGTCTACTACCTGCAGGACCCCAGCACCATGGCCGCGGCAGAAATCCTGGATCCGCGTCCCGGTGAATGGGTACTCGACCTGGCTGCCGCGCCGGGGGGCAAGGCCTCGCACCTGGCCGCCCGCATGCAGGGCCAGGGCGTGCTGGTCGCCAACGACATCGCGCGCAAACGCACCTCCGTGCTGGCGATGAATCTCGAACGCATGGGGGTGACCAACGCCCTCGTCACCAACGAGACGCCGGAACGCCTGGCGGAACGCTGGGCCGGCCTCTTCGACGCCGTCCTGTTGGACGCGCCCTGCTCTGGTGAGGGCATGTTCTCGCGTGATCCGCAGGCCGTGCGCGATTGGAGTGTCCCTGTGGTGTTGGGCAATGCCCGTCGCCAGTTGCAAATCCTGGAGCAGGCGGCGCGGCTGGTTCGGCCTGGCGGACGTCTGCTTTACGCGACCTGCACCTTTGCGCCGGAAGAAGATGAGGGCGTCATTGCCGCCTTCCTGGCGCGCGCGCCTGAATTTGACATCCAACCCGTGTCGGCCCATCCCGGCTTTAATCCGGGCCGCCCCGAATGGCTGGGCGTGACCGGACGCCTGAGCGCGGCGGTGCGCCTCTATCCCCACACCGGCCCCGGCCACGGACATTTCTACGCGCTGCTGGTCCGGCGCGGCCATGCCGAGCCGCCGCCTGAACCGTGGCGCGGGCGCGCGGTCCCCGGGCGCGTGCTCAACCTGTACCGCGCCATGCTCGCTTCCGCGCTGCGCGACCCAACCCTCGAATCCGGCCTTTACTTCATGCCCGGCGCGGATCAATTCTACCTTTCCCCTATGGAACCTGACCTGTGGGAAGGCTTGCATATTCTGCGTCCCGGCTGGTGGGTGGCCACCCTGCGCCATGGCGAAGTGAACCCCGAACACGCCCTCGCCCTGGGCATGGCGCCGGAAGAGGCGCGCGAGCGCCTGGACCTGGCGCTCGATGACCCGCGCCTGGGCCTGTTCCTTTCCGGCGCAAGCTGGGAGGATGACGGGACGCCCGGCTTCGTGCTGGTGACGGTGGACGGCTTCGCCTTGGGCTGGGCCAAACGCAGCGGCGGCAAACTGCGCAGCCGTTACCCCGTTCACCTGCGCACCTTGACGGCCTTGGAGTAAAATCGCAGCAAAGGTACAACGCTGGAGGACAGCATGAAAGGCATTACACACCTCATCACGGGCGTTGCCCTGGCCACCTTTTTCCCGGACGTGGTGCAGGCTGCCGCGCAAGGCTCACTCTTGCCCGTGCTCGGCGGGGTGGGGGGCATCCTGCCCGACACGCTGGATTTTAAATTTGCGCGCTACTGGGAGCGCTTTGATGTGGAGCTGGATCCCGGCGTCAATCCCGACCCTGAAGCCATCGCCGATACGTTGGCCGCGGTCATGCGCCGGGCCTTCGAGACGGGCCGTGACGTGAGCCTGGTAGCCCACACCATCCGCATGGGCCCCGATTTGTGGCGTGAGTACAGCATCCACTTCGTGCCCGATTCGGATGAGATCGTGGTCAAGATTGGGCCGCTGGTCAACACCGGCCAGGTCCCTTACGCGGGCACGGAGCCTCCGCAGGCCGAAGCGCGGCGCAAACTGGGCATACCGGTGCGCAACACCTACAGCGAAAGCTACCGCGTCAACATCTTCTCCGGCCCCACCTTCCGCTTTGCGCGCGCGGGGGACAGCCTGGACGTCCACTTTCTGGACTGGCATCACCGCTGGTCGCACAGCCTTTTCCTCGCCCTGCTGGTCGGCACCGTGGCGTGGCTCCTGCTCACCCTCTTGGGAACAGGCGCCTTCACCGCGCGCTGGGGCGGTCTGGTGACCGGCCTGGGCTTCCTGGGCCACGTGTTAGAGGACCAGCTCGGCCACATGGGCAGCAACCTCTTCTGGCCGCTCACCCGCAAACGCATTCCCGGTCCGGGCTTCATTCACGCCAGCGACGCCATCCCCAACTTCCTCGTCGTGTGGACCTCGGTTGCGCTCATCCTTTTCAACCTCGATCGCTTCTCCGCGCGGCCCCTTCTGCCGACCGTCCCCTACCTGCTGGGAGTGATCGGCGTGCCCTGGCTCATCCTGGGGGGCATCTATGTCGCCGGCAAACTCAAGACGCACCTGCCGCGCATTAGCCGCTTCCTGGCGCAGCAAATAGATGCCATCGCCGAATCGGAAAACGTGGAAGCAGGATAGAGTATGGTATAATGGCGCGCAAATCTGCGTGTAAGGAGTGAGGGTGAGCAGGCTCGTTCGCTCTATCCTGGGGATGATGGGACTGTGCGTGCTGGCGGCCTGCGGCACGGTGCTGACGCCGTTACCGGCCAGTGGCCCGGACGGCAGCGCCATTGTCCGCACGGCGACGCCGACTTTCTCACCCAACCGCTTCACCACCCCCCTGCCGCCCACGCCCACCTACACGCCGGCGCCAACCCCGACGCCTATCATTTACGTGGTTCAGAGCGGGGATACGCTCCTGGGTATCGCCATCCAGTACGGCGTCACGCTGGACGCCTTGCAGCGCGCCAACGCCATTGCCGATCCGCGCTTCTTGCAGGCCGGGCAATCCCTCGTCATTCCCACGGGCGATGAGGCGGAGGGTAACCTGCCGGTCTTTGAGCAACAACTCTTGCCCACCCCGACGCCGGTGCCGGTTCAGGTGCAGGGCGTGACGCTTTACCCCTCACCGGTGGGCGGCGTATGGTGTGTGGGGGAAGTGGTCAATCCCACAGCTTCGCCGCTGACCAACGTCCAACTGGATGTGGCGCTGACCACTGCAGATGGCACGGCGCTGATGCGCCTCATGACCCTGCTCAGCGCGGACTACATCCCCGCGGGTGAGCGCGCGCCGTTTGCGGTCCTCTTCAACACCGATGCCGGCAGCGGTGCGCGTTGCCTGGTGAGCCTGATGCGCGCCGAAACCATCACCCCGATTACCGACCTGTACCGGCCCCTGAGCGTGTCAGATTCGCAAGGAGCGCCCCAGGGCCCGCGCTACATGGTGCGCGGCAGGCTTGTGAATCAGCAGCCGGAAACGCTGCAACGCCCGAACGTCGTCGTCACTTTCTACGACAAGCGCGGGCGCGTGTTGGGCTATCGGCATCAGGTGTTGCGCGACCGCGCCCTGGCCTTGGGCGAGGCTGCCGACTTTGAGCTTGTGTTCACACCACCCGCCAGCGATATGCCGGCCACCTTCCGCATCATCGCCTGGGGGGAACTGGGAGATTAGTAAGGAGCCTATGCGATCTGCTTATCGTCGGATTCGTACGCTTGTTGGCTTTCTGGCCCGTCTGATGGCCCATGTTGAAATCGTGGGTGCGGAGCATATTCCCGCCGCCGGCCCATTCATACTGGTGACCAATCACATCAGCCGTCTGGACCCGCCCATTTTGATGCTGGCGATGCCGCATCCCATCTACGTCCTGGCGGCGAGCGAGTACCGGCGCGTGCCCCTGCTGCGCCAGCTCATGGAGGCGACGGGCGCCATTTGGGTACGGCGCGGCGAGCTGGACCTGGCGGCGTTGCGTGCGGCGTTACAGGTGTTGGAGCGCGGGGATGTGTTGGGCCTGGCGCCGGAGGGGACACGCTCACGCACGCGCGCGCTGCAACGCGCCAAACCCGGCGCCGCCTACATTGCCCTGCGCGCCGGTGTTCCCATCCTGCCCGTGGCTCTCACCGGCACCGAGAAGATGCTGGAGGACTTCCTCCACCTGCGGCGCATGCGCATCCGCGTTGTCATCGGCGAACCGTTCCAGTTGCCGGTGAATGGCCGCCCGCGGGGGGAGGTGCTCGAAAGCACCACGGATCTCATTATGCGCCGCATCGCCGCGCTGCTCCCGCCGGAGTACCAGGGCGTGTACAAGACGGACGGACATGCGTCTTGAGGGGGCAGCGCGTTTTTCACGAAAGCTGCCTGAGTGCGGCACGAGATAGAGGGATTCGCAGCGGAGCATTAGCGCTCAAAATATCAGCGCCGATGCTCCGTGGGCTGCGTCATGCCTGATTGACGAACCCCCTTTATGTGCTATAATCGTCTTTTGCCTATGTCTGGCTCAAGAGCGCCCTGTGCGCTATGATTTTTAGTCGTCCGAGGGGTTGGGGAGGTATAACAATCCATGTCCATTGCAAACCTGGGGGTTAAATCATACGCCCGTATCCACAGCGCCCTGCCGCTGCCGGGCCTGGTGGAAGTGCAGTTGCAGTCCTATCGCTGGTTGTTGGAAGAAGGGCTGCGCGATCTGTTTGACGAAATTTCGCCAATCGAAAGCTACAACGGTCAGCTCAGCCTGTACCTGCCGGGGAGTGCCGCGGAGCAGGCGGGGTTTAACCTTACCTATCGTTTTGGCGAACCCAAGCACTCTCAGGAAGAGTGCCTTGAGCGCGATCTCACTTACGCAATCCCCCTCTACGTCAAAGTCGCCCTGGTCAATCGTGAGAACAATCAGATTGTCGAACAGGAAATCTTCCTGGGCGACATTCCGCTCATGACCGAGGATGCGACCTTCATCATCAACGGGACCGAGCGCGTCGTCGTCAGCCAGCTCATCCGCTCGCCGGGCATCTACTTCGGCATGGATGAAGACGGCGTGCGCCGCTTCGGTAACGCCAAGCTCATCCCGGATCGCGGCGCGTGGATGGAGTTCGAGACGCGCCGTTCGGGCTACCTGACCCTGCGCTTCAACCGCAAGCGCACGGTGCCCTTGACCATCTTTTTGCGCGCCCTGGCCGCTGTGCAGGATGAGCTGCGCAGCCCGCTTTTGACCGAGGGTACAGATGACGAGCTGTTCAAGCTCTTTGGCGACGTGGATAACGCTCCCGATCATCCCTGGATCGCGACCACAATCCGCCAGGAGCCGACCTGGGAAGTGCGTGGCAACAACACCCTGGCCGAGGAGGCGCTCATCGAATTCTACCGCCGCATGCGGCCCGGTGATCCCGCGACGTTGGATAACGCCCGCGAGTATCTCGTTTCCCAAATTTTTGATGAGCAGCGCTACAACTTGCAGCGCGTTGGCCGTTACAAACTGAATCAGCGCATGGGCCTGACGGTGCCCATGACCGTGCGCACCATCACCAAAGAAGATATTGTCGCCCTGGTGCGCCGCATCATCCAGATTAACAACGGCACGGCTGAGCCGGATGACATGGATCACCTGGGCAATCGCCGTGTGAAAACCGTGGGCGAGCTGGTGCAGGCCAAGCTGCGCGTCGGCCTGCTGCGCATGGAGCGCGTCGTCAAGGAGCGCATGAGCCTGCGCGATGAGTCGCCGACGCCCGTCAGCCTCATCAACATTCGCCCTGTCGTCGCCTCGATTCGCGAGTTCTTCGGCTCCAGCCAGCTCTCGCAGTTCATGGAGCAGACCAACCCGCTTTCTAGCCTGACGCACAAGCGTACCCTCTCCGCCCTCGGTCCGGGTGGTCTACGCCGTGAACGCGCCGGCTTTGATGTGCGCGACGTTCACCACAGCCACTATGGCCGCATCTGCCCCATCGAGACCCCGGAAGGTCCGAACATTGGCCTGATCGGTCGTCTGGCCGCCTTTGCGCGCGTCAATGACCTGGGCTTTATCGAGACGCCCTATCGCAAGGTCGTGCGCTCCGTGCCGCCCGATGCCGGGGCCTTGCTCAACCACATCCTGCGCGAGGATGTCACGGATCCCGTGACCGGCGACGTTGTGGCGACTGCAGGGACGCGCATTGATGAGGCGCTGGCGCAGCGCATCGCGGCCCTGCCGCTCAAGGACCCCATCAAGGTCGTCCCCAAGGTCACGGATGAGATCGTGTACCTTTCGGCGGATCGTGAAGAGCCCTACGTCATCGCTCAGGCCAACGCCCTGCTGGATGCAGAGGGGCACTTCCTGACCGATCGTGTGGCCACGCGGCGCGGTGGCCGTGGCGGTGATCAGTTTGGCCTTTCCACGCCGGATCGCGTGGACTTCATGGACGTGGCGCCCATCCAGGTGGTGGGCATTTCGGCGGCGCTCATCCCCTTCCTGGAGCATGATGACGCGAACCGCGCCCTGATGGGCTCGAACATGCAGCGTCAGGCCGTGCCGCTCATTCGCCCTGAGGCCCCCTACGTGGGCACCGGGATCGAGCGCGCTGCCGCCCTCAACTCTGGCATGAGCGTGCGCGCCCGTGCGGATGGCGTTGTGGTACGGGTAACCGGCAGTCAGGTGCAGGTGTTGACGGATGACGGTGAGCTGCAGACCTACGAGCTGCGCAAATACCAGCGCTCCAACCAGAGCACCTGCGTGGACCAGCGCCCCACCGTCTTCAAGGGGCAACGCGTGCGCAAGGGCGACACCCTGGCCGACAGCTCCTCGACGGATGGTGGCCTGCTGGCCCTGGGCGAGAACGTGCTCGTCGCCTTCCTCTCGTGGGACGGCGGTAACTTCGAGGACGCGATCCTGCTCAGCGAGCGCCTGATTCAGGAGGACAAATTCTCCTCGGTTCACATCGAAAAATACGAGGTCTCTGCGCGCGACACGAAACTGGGGCCGGAGGAAATCACCCGCGAAATCCCCAACGTCTCCGACGATGCCCTGCGCGACCTGGACGAAGAGGGCATCATCCGCGTGGGTGCGGAAGTCGGCCCGCTGGATATCCTGGTGGGTAAAGTCACCCCCAAGGGTGAGAAAGAACTCTCGCCGGAAGAGAAATTGTTGCGCGCGATCTTCGGTGAGAAATTGCGCGACGTCAAGGACACCAGCCTGCGCATGCCGCACGGTGCCCATGGCAAGGTGGTAGATATCAAAGTCTTCTCGCGCGATGACTATCGCGACCTGCCCGCGGGGGTGGAGAAAGTCGTGCGCGTCAGCGTGGCGCAGCGCCGCAAGATCACCGAGGGCGATAAGATGGCGGGTCGCCATGGTAACAAGGGTGTCATCTCCCGCATCGTGGCGGTGGAGGACATGCCCTACCTTGAGGACGGGACGCCGGTGGACATTATCCTGAATCCGCTGGGCGTGCCGGGCCGCATGAACATCGGGCAAGTCTTGGAGACCCACCTGGGATGGGCCGCGTCCCGCCTGGGCTACCGCTGCGAAGTGCCCGTCTTCGACGGCGCCTCGGAGGCCGAAATTGCAGCGGAACTGGCGCGCGCCTGGATGATTGACCGCGCCTGGCAGGAAGCTCAGGCACGTGCCTGGTCCTGGCTCAAGGGGCAGGCCTACCCCCTGGAGACCCTGCGCGACGATGAGGAAGCGCTCATGCTTTACGTCTCGGCCTGGCTCTCCACGCGCGGCTACGACATCGAGCGCCTGAACGAGGATCGCATCTATGCGCGCCGCTCCGTGCTGCACGAATGGCTGCGCGAAAAAGGCTACGATCCCGCCGAGCTGATGGTGTACGAGGACGATCCGCGCTCGCCCGCGGAACGCGAAGTCGCCAACCGCAAGGCCCATCTCGCCTGCTTGCGCATGTGGCTGACGGAAAACGGCTTCGATGTCAGCACCGTGAGCGACGACGAGCTTGAGCTGCGCGCGGGCGAATACGCGGTCCAGCACAACCTGCCGCTGCCCACACTGGGCAAGATGCGCCTGTACGATGGGCGCACCGGCGAACCCTTCGACCAGCCCGTGACCGTGGGCATCATCTACATGCTCAAGCTGTCGCACCTGGTTGAGGACAAAGTCCACACGCGCTCCACCGGGCCTTACTCGCTGGTCACCCAGCAGCCTTTGGGTGGTAAGGCGCAATTCGGTGGGCAGCGCTTCGGTGAAATGGAAGTGTGGGCCTTGGAGGCCTACGGCGCGGCCTACATCCTCCAGGAAATGCTCACCATCAAGTCCGACGACGTGCAGGGGCGCGTCCGCGCCTACGAGTCCATCGTCAAGGGCGATCCCATCGAGGAACCGGGCATCCCGGCCTCCTTCAAGGTTTTGGTGAAGGAACTGCAGAGCCTGGCCCTGGCGGTGGAAGCCGTCACCGATTCGGGTGAAGTCTTGAAATTCGGGCGCGAAGAGCGCCGCACGCAGATGCAGCCGCGGCTCGGTGCCGGCCTGCTCGATCTGGCGGAAGACGAAGTCGGCTACGAGTAAACACGAGCTCTCAATGGGGGCCTGGCCGCAAAGCCAGGCCCCCTGGCGTGAGCAGCGCGCTCACGGCTTCAATCCTGGGGTTTGGCGCCATTCAGTCCGGAGGCATGTCGGGATTGACCTGGTGCTGTGGCCCTGCTTGCGTTAGTGGCGTCGCAAAGTCTGGATGCGTCCATGGCGCCCCGCGCTTGAACCATCGTTTTATCCACCTCGTTACCTCTGATTGACCTTTTAAGGCTTTATGGTAAAATTCCCATTCGCATGGGTTGGGCTAATCAACCCTGCCGAACCTGGGAACAAAACGCACAAAGTTTTTATCGGAACGGAAATTTTCAGGAGGAAAAAGCAGTGCCGACAATCAATCAATTGGTTCGCAAGGGACGCAAGCCCAAGGTCAAGAAGACCAAGGCTCCTGCGTTGCAATACAACCTGGACACGTTGAAGGGGAAGCGCCGCACCGCCCGCAAGGGGAACCCCCAGAAGCGCGGTGTGTGTACCGTCGTGCGTACCATGACCCCGAAGAAGCCGAACTCGGCGTTGCGCAAGATCGCGCGCGTGCGCCTGTCCAACCGTATCGAGGTGACGGCTTACATTCCGGGTGAGGGGCACAACTTGCAGGAGCACTCTGTCGTGCTGGTGCGTGGCGGACGTGTGAAGGACCTGCCCGGTGTGCGCTATCACATCGTGCGCGGCACGCTGGACACGGCTGGCGTGAAGAATCGCATGCAGCAGCGCTCTAAGTACGGCACGAAGAAAGCCAAGGCTGATGCCGGTAAGAAGAAGTAGGGGAGATTAAGCTATGCCGAGAAGGTCAAGCCCACCTAAACGTGTAACGCCGCCCGACATTCGCTACAATAGCGTGTTGGTGCAGCAGTTCATTAATCGCATCATGAAAGACGGTAAGAAAAGCGTGGCGCAGCGCATCATGTACGATGCCATGGCCGAAATGGAAAAGCGCGCGGGCAAGCCGGCGCTGGAGGTTCTGGAAACCGCCGTGCGCAACGTTTCGCCGGAAATCGAGGTTAAGCCGCGGCGTGTTGGTGGCGCTACCTATCAGGTGCCCGTCGAAGTGGCGCCTGAGCGTCAGGTAGCCCTGGCCATGCGCTGGATTCTGGCGGCGGCGCGTAAGCGCGGCGGGCGCAGTATGGCGCAGAAACTCGCCGCCGAGCTGCTGGAAGCCTACCAGAACACTGGTGCTGCCGTCAAGCGGCGCGAAGAAACCGTCAAGATGGCCGAGGCTAACCGCGCCTTCGCCCATCTGCGCTGGTAAACGCGCTTATCCGGTGTCGCTGGAGGCGGATCGCGCATAGTGAAACCCTGAGGCACCGGAGTTACCATGGTTCATTCAACGGCACCTTTACTGGAAAAAATTCGTAATATCGGGATCGTGGCCCACATTGACGCGGGCAAAACCACGACCACGGAGCGCATCCTGTACTACACGGGGATGACCCATCGCCTCGGCAACGTGGACGAGGGGACGACCGTGACCGACTGGATGGTGCAGGAGCGTGAGCGTGGCATCACGATCACCTCCGCTGCCGTGACCTGCTTCTGGCGCGACCATCAGATCAACATCGTGGACACGCCGGGGCACATTGACTTCACGGCGGAAGTGCAGCGCAGCCTGCGCGTCCTGGATGGGGCGGTGGTGATTTTCGACGCGACCGCGGGCGTGGAACCGCAATCCGAGACGGTCTGGCGTCAGGCGCGCGCCTTCGGCGTGCCCATGATCGCCTTCATCAACAAGATGGACAAGCTCGGTGCGGATTTCGCCCATGCGGTGCAGACGATGCGCGACCGCCTGGCGGCGCGCCCGGTGCCCGTGCAGTGGCCCATCGGTTTCGAGTCCAGCTTCATCGGGGTGGTGGACCTGCTGGCATGGCAGGCGATCACCTGGACCGATGAGCTGGGCGCCAACCCGACCGTGATCCCGATTCCCGATAGCGTGTTGGAAGAGGCTCAGGCGGCGCGTGAGGCCATGATCGAGGCCATCGTCGAAACGGACGACGCGCTGATGGAAGCCTACCTGGAGGGGGAGCCCATCGCAGCGGAGGAGCTGCGGCGCGCTTTGCGGGCCGCGACGATCCGCGGCGACTTGCAGCCGGTGCTGTGTGGCACCTCCCTTCGCAACAAGGGCGTCCAACCCTTGTTGGATGCCATCGTGGATTACCTGCCTTCGCCGTTGGACATTCCACCGGCGCGAGGCGAGCACGTGAATACGCATGAACGCATGGACTGTCCGGCGGATGTTAACCATCCGCCGGTGGCCCTGGTCTTTAAAATCGCGACAGACCCTTACGCCGGACGGTTAGCTTACTTCCGCGTCTACTCCGGCAAGCTTAAGCAGGGCGAGGTCTACTTCAACGTGGGGAAGGGCGTGCGCGAACGCATGCAGAAGCTGCTGCGCATGTTCGCCGACCACCGCGAGGAGGTGACCGAGATTGCGGCGGGTGACATCGGGGCGACGGTGGGGCTCAAACAGACCTTTACCGGCGACACCCTGGCTAGCCAGCATTTCCCGGTGGTCCTGGAGCCCATTCGCTTCCCTGAACCCGTCATCGCTGTGGCCATTGAGCCCAAGACGGTGGCCGATCAGGGGCGCCTGAACGAGGCCCTGCAGCGTTTGGCGGAAGAGGACCCGACTTTCCGGGTTAAAGTGGACGAGGGAACCGGTCAAACCATCATTTCCGGGATGGGCGAGCTGCATCTGGAGATCCTTGTGGATCGCATGATGCGCGAATTCAATGTGAGCGCCAATGTGGGCAAGCCCCGCGTGGCCTACAAAGAGTCCATCTCGCGCGCGGCGCAGGCGGAAGCCGTGTTTGACCGGATGCTGGGCGGCAAGCCGCAGTATGCGCGCGTCGTCCTGGCCGTTGAACCGGCGGATCCGCAAGAGGGCGTACGTTTTGAATCGGCTCTACGCCCCCATACCCTACCTCCCAACTTCGTGGAGGCAGTGCGCGTGGGGGTGTTAGAGTTGTTGGATGCAGGCGTGCTGGCGGGCTATCCCTTGCTGGGGGTGTGCGTGCGTCTGGTGGATGCGACGACGCAGCCCGACATATCCAACGAGATGGCCTTCAAAGCTGCTGCAGCCCAGGCCTTCCGCGCCGCCCTCGAATCCGCCGCGCCGGTCCTGCTGGAACCGGTCATGGATGTGGAAGTGGTCGTGCCGGAAGCGTTTGTCGGGGATGTGCTGGGGGACCTGAATGCGCGCGGCGCCAGCATCCAGCAGATGGAAGCCCGGCCGGGCGGTCTGCAAGTGGTGCGCGCCCATGTGCCTCTGGCGAGGATGTTTGGGTATGCTACGGACGTGCGAAACATTTCGCAGGGCCGGGGCACGTTTACCATGGAGTTCGATCACTACCAGGTGGTGGACTCCAAACAGACGGACGCGATTCTTTATGGCGTCTAAACTTCAGCAAACCTTAGAGATCATTTTTTCAAAGGAGAGGTAGACAAATGGCTAAAGAAAAATTCGAGCGCACTAAGCCGCATGTCAATGTCGGTACCATCGGTCATATTGACCATGGTAAGACGACCCTTACGGCAGCCATCACCAAGACGCTGTCCCTGAAGGGTCAGGCCGAGTTCAAGGCCTATGACGAGGTCGCGAAGGCCGACGCCAAGATGTTCCGCCGCGACGCCACCAAGATCTTGACCGTGGCGATCTCGCACGTGGAATACGAGTCCGAAAAGCGCCACTATGCGCACGTGGACTGCCCGGGTCACCGCGACTACATCAAGAACATGATTACCGGTGCGGCGCAGATGGACGGCGCGATCCTGGTCGTGTCCGCGGTGGACGGCCCGATGCCGCAGACCCGCGAGCACATCCTGCTGGCGCGCCAGGTGGAAGTGCCGGCGATCGTCGTCTTCCTGAACAAGGTTGACCTGATGGACGATCCCGAACTGCTGGAGCTGGTCGAGCTGGAGATCCGCGACCTGCTCAGCTCCTACGGTTATCCTGGTGACGAGACGCCGATCGTGCGCGGTTCCGCGCTCGCGGCCCTGGCCAGCGAGAGCAAGGACCCGAACGCGCCTGAGTATCAGCCCATCTGGGAGCTGATCCGCGTCGTTGACGAGTACATCCCGACGCCCGAGCGCGCTGAGGACAAGCCCTTCCTCATGCCCATCGAGGACGTCTTCTCCATCAAGGGTCGCGGTACGGTGGTGACCGGTCGTGTCGAGCGCGGTACCCTCGTGCCCAACACCGAAGTGGAAATCGTCGGTCTGATGGAAAAGCCGCTGCGCACCGTCGTGACCTCGATGGAAATGTTCCACAAGGTCCTGGACAAGGTCGTGGCGGGTGACAACGCCGGCCTGCTGCTGCGTGGTATTGACAAGGACCAGGTCGAGCGCGGTATGGTCGTGGCCAAGCCCGGCTCCATCAAGCCGCTGCGCAAGTTCGAGGCCAATGTGTACGTCTTGAAGAAGGACGAGGGTGGCCGCCACAACCCCTTCTTCACCGGTTACAAGCCGCAGTTCTACATCCGCACCATGGACGTGACCGGCACGGTCACTCTGCCCGCGGGTGTGGAAATGGTCATGCCTGGTGACAACGTCACGATGACAGTCGAGCTGATTGTGCCCGTCGCTATCGAGCAGGGCTCCCGCTTCGCTATCCGCGAGGGTGGTCTGACGGTCGGCGCTGGCGTCATCACCAAGGTGCTTGAGTAAACCTAACTTCAATACAAAAGGTGAGTTATGAGCAAGCAACGCATTCGCATTCGGCTCAAGGGATACGATCATCGCATTCTTGACGAATCCGCGCGGCGCATCGTCGAGGCCGCGGAGCGGACAGGAGCGCGCGTTTCCGGCCCGGTGCCCTTGCCGACCAAGATTGAACGTTACACGGTTCGCCGCTCGACGTTCATTGACAAGGACAGCCATGAGCATTTCGAGATGCGCATTCACAAGCGCCTGATCGAGATCCACGAGCCGGATTCGAAAACCATTGATACGCTGACCCGGCTGAACATGCCTGCCGGCGTTCAGATCGAGATCAAACTCTAAGATTGCTTGTTGCTGACTCCCTTCACCCCTCCTGGGCGCTACCGCCCGAAGGTCGCCCAGGGGGGGTGTTGTGGGCCAAAAGCAAGTTATACAGGGATGATGAGGCGAGCCTGGCCGGCAGTCCCTTTAAGGAGGAGCTATGAAAGGCATTTTAGGCAAAAAAGTTGGGATGACACAAATCATTAATGAAAAAGGCGATGTTGTGCCTGTGACGGTCATCGAAGCCGGGCCGTGCTACGTCGTCCAGCTCCGCACGCCGGAGAAAGACGGCTATCGCGCTGTGCAGTTGGGCTTCGAGGAAGTTCGTCCGGATCGTCTCACGCGCGGTGAGCGCGGTCATCTTGAGCGCGCCAAGGTCCCGGCGCTGCGTTACCTGCGCGAGCTGCGCCTGCGTGAGGACGAGACCTACGAGATCGGCCAGAAGATCCTGGTGGACATCTTCCAGCCGGGTGAGCGCGTGGATGTCGTCGGCACATCGAAGGGACGCGGTTTTGCGGGCGTGGTCAAGCGCCATCACTTCAAAGGTGGTCCCAAGACCCACGGTCAGTCCGACCGCCAGCGGCGTCCGGGTTCGATTGGTGCGACCTCGACCCCCGGCCGCGTTTGGAAGGGGCTGCGCATGGCCGGTCACATGGGCGATGAGCGCGTAACAACGCAAAATCTGGAAGTTGTGATGGTGGACCCGGAGCGCAATCTCCTCGCCGTTAAGGGGAGCGTGCCCGGTGCTACCGGTGGCCTGGTCTTGATCAAGCAGGCGCGCAAACAAAAAGTCGCCAAGCAGGGGAGGTAAGCCATGTTAGTACCAGTTCTGAATATGCAAGGCGAAAAAGTCAGCGAAGTTGAACTGCGGGACGACATCTTCGGCGTGCCTGTGAACGTGCCTTTGATGCATCAGGCGCTGGTCATGCAGTTGGCCAATGCCCGTCAGGGGACGCACAAGACCAAGACTCGCGGTGAAATCAATCGTACCAAGGCTAAGTGGTATCGGCAGAAGGGGACCGGGCGCGCGCGTCACGGTAGCCGCACGGCGAACCTGTTCGTCGGTGGTGGCGTCTCCCATGGCCCGCAGCCGCGTTCTTACGTCAAGGCCATGCCGCGCAAGATGCGGCGCGCCGCCGTGCGCTCCGCGCTCTCGGCCAAGGCCGCGGCGCAGCAGATCGTGGTTGTGGATCGCCTGGAGATGGAAACGCCCAAGACCAAGGAAATGGTCAAGGTCCTGGAAGCGCTGGCCGTGGATGGCAAAGCTCTCATCCTCCTGCCGGAGCGCAACGTGGCCGTGGAACGTTCGGTGAGCAATATTCCCACAGCCAAGACGCTGCGGGCGCACTACGTCAATGTGCGTGACGTCTTGGGGGCCGACAAGATCGTGTTGCCGTTGGCTTCCTTAGAGGTCATCGAGTCAATCCTGGGGTGAGATGATGGACATTTACGACGTGATTATCCGACCCATCGAAACGGAAAAGACGGCCTATCAATCGGAGTACGGGCAGTACACCTTCCAGGTGCACCCGGACGCCAACAAGATTGAGATCAAGAAGGCCGTGGAAGCGATCTACGGCGTTGACGTGATTGCGGTCAACGTGTTGAACATGCCCGCCAAGTTTGGGCGCGGTCGTGGTCGCCGCATGGTGCAGCGGGTGCCCGCGTGGCGCAAGGCCGTGGTGACGGTGGCCCCCGGGCAGCGAATTGAGGCGTTGGAGGCGTAGGAACCATGGGGATCAAGAAGTTTAAACCCACGTCGCCCGGTCGGCGTTGGATGACCGGGTACTCGTTTGAAGAAATCACGCGCACGGAGCCGGAGCGCAGCTTGCTGCAGCCGCTCAAGAAGTCCAGCGGCCGCAATGCTTACGGTCGGGTGACGGTGCGCCATCGCGGGGGCGGCAGCCGCCGCATGTACCGCCTGATTGACTTCCGTCGCGACAAGTTCGGCGTGCCCGGTCGCGTGGACTCGATCGAGTACGATCCGAACCGCACCGCACGCATCGCGCTGGTCGTATATGCGGATGGTGAGAAGCGCTACATCCTGGCGCCGCTGGGCCTGAAGGTGAATGACACCATCATCAGCAGCAAAGATGATGCGGTGGAAATTCGCCCCGGGAACGCGATGCCGTTGGAGCGCATGCCCCTGGGTACGCTCGTCCACAATGTCGAGTTGTATCCTGGCCGCGGTGGTCAGCTCGTGCGCGCGGCGGGTGCCGCGGCGCAGGTCCTGGCCAAGGAAGGCGCGTACGTGACCCTGCGCATGCCCAGTGGCGAAATGCGCCTGATCCGCAAGGAGTGCATGGCCACGATCGGTCAGGTCGGCAATGTCGAGCACTCCAACGTCAAGCTGGGTAAGGCTGGCCGCAAGCGCCACATGGGCTGGCGTCCGGAAGTGCGCGGTTCGGCGATGACGCCGCGCGATCACCCGCATGGTGGTGGTGAGGGTCGCTCGCCGATCGGTATGCCCGGTCCCAAGTCCCCGTGGGGGTGGCCGACTCTGGGCAAGAAGACGCGCAAGAATGCGCGCACGGATAAGTACATCGTGCGGCGCCGCAACGCCGGGCGCAAGTAACGGGAGGTAAACGATGTCGCGGTCACTGAAAAAAGGACCTTATATTAATCCTAAACTGCTGGAAAAGATCGAGGAGATGAATCGCACGGGCGAGAAGCGCGTCATCCGCACCTGGTCGCGGGCGTCGGTGATCTTCCCGCAGATGGTGGGGCACACCATCGCCGTGCATGATGGGCGCCGCCACGTGCCGATTTACATCACCGAAAACATGGTGGGCCATCGGCTGGGCGAGTTTGCCCCGACCCGGACTTTCCGTGGCCACATCGTCAAGGAAAAGAAAGGGAAGGTGCGCTAATGGGAGAGACCGTTAAAGCTGTTGCACGTCACATTGCGGTGACACCAACAAAGATGCGGCGCGTCATCCGACCGCTGGTCGGTATGCCCGCGCAGCAGGCACTGGATATGCTCAGCGTCCTGCCGCAGGAATCGGCGTTGATCGTCTCCAAGCTCATCAAGTCGGCCATGGCCGGTGCGGATGAGAAGGGGCTGGACACCGATGCCCTGGTGATTGTGTCCTTGACCGCCGACGAAGGGCCGGGCGTGATGCCGGGTAAAGGTTGGCGGGCCGGTTGGGGGAGCCGCGGGCGCTATCGTCCCATTCGTAAGCGCTCCTCGCATCTCACTGTCGTTTTAGAAGAACGCTTGTAGCAAGGAGGCGTAACTTGGGCCGCAAAGTACATCCCTACGGCTTTCGTTTGAACGTCATCCGGGACTGGCAGTCCCGGTGGTACGCGGAAGGGCGCGAGTACGCCACCCTCCTGCAGGAGGACCAGGCGATTCGCCAGTTGATTGTGGACGAGGTGCGCAAGGCTGCCCGCGATGGTCAGACCGGCATCTCCAAGGTGGAAATCGAGCGCTTCCCGCCGAACCAGGTTTCGGTGATCATTCACACCGCGCGTCCGGGCATCGTCATCGGGCGCAAGGGTGAGAATGTCAAGGAACTGCGCCAGAAGCTGGAGCAGCTCACCGGTGGTAAGCGCGTGCATGTGGACGTGAAAGAAATCGAGCAGCCCGATCTCGACGCGCGGCTGGTGGCCGAGAACATTGTGGCGCAGTTGGAGCGGCGTATCTTCCACAGCCGCGCCATGAAGCGCGCGGTGCGGCAGGCCATGCGCGCGGGCGCGGAAGGCATCAAGGTGAAGTGCAGCGGACGCCTGGCGGGTGCGGAAATCGCCCGCAGCGAGTGGATGCGCGAAGGGCGCGTCCCCTTGCAGACGCTGCGCGCGGATATTGACTACGCCATGGCTGAGGCGCTCACGACTTACGGGCGCATCGGCGTCAAGGTGTGGATCTACAAGGGGCAGGTACTGCCTCGCAAATCGGCTCCCAGCACGGTCGTGTCTGGCGAGGCCGGGGAGGAATAAGGAGGTAGGGCGATGTTAATGCCGAAGCGGGTTAAGTACCGCAAACAACATCGTGGTCGCATGAAGGGTAAGGAGACGCGCGGGACCGAGGTGTCCTTCGGGCAGTACGGTTTGCAGGCGCTGGAGCCGGCCTGGATTACGGCTCGTCAAATCGAAGCCGCACGTCGCGCGATCGTGCGCCATCTGCGCCGTCGTGGGAAGTACTGGATTCGTATCTTCCCCGATAAGCCGGTGACGGCCAAGCCTGCCGAAACCCGCATGGGTAAGGGTAAGGGGCCGGTGGATCACTGGGTGGCCGTGGTGCGCCCGGGGCGCGTCATGTTCGAGGTGGGTGAAGTGCCGGAGGACGTAGCGGTGGAAGCTCTGCGTCTGGCTTCGCACAAGCTGCCCATCAAGACCCACCTGGTCAAGCGTGTCGAATTGGGTGAGGTCAAAGGAGAGTAAGCATGGACGCAGCAAAGTTACGTGAACTTTCGGACAAGGAATTGCAGGCTCGCCTGCAGGAAACCCGGCGCGAGCTGTTCAATCTGCGGCAGCAGTGGTACGTGGGGAAGTTGGAGGATGTGAATCGTCTGCGCGCGGTGCGCAAGGACATTGCGCGCATCCTCACCATCATGCGCGAGCGCCAGTTGCAGGGCGCCAGGAATCAATAGGGGAGTGCGCTATGGAACAGCAGCGTAAACGCCTGGTCGGCGTCGTAACGAGTGACAAAATGGATAAGACGGTTGTCGTGTTGGTGGAACGCCAGTACCGCCACCCTCTGTACAAGAAGGTGGTGCGCTCCACCAAAAAGTACCTGGCCCACGATGAGGAGAATGCCTGTCGCGTGGGTGACCGGGTCGTCATTCTGGAATCCCGCCCCATGAGCCGCCGCAAGCGTTGGGTGGTGAGCGAGATTCTGGAGCGGGCCGCTTAGGAGGTCTGGGATGATTCAGCAGGAAACGCGATTGACGGTAGCAGATAATACCGGTGCGCGCGAGTTGCTCTGCATTCACGTTTACGGCGGGTCCCGTCGTCGTTATGGGACGGTCGGGGATGTGATTGTGGCCGCGGTCAAGTCGGCTTCCCCGACGGCCAGCGTGAAGAAGGGCGACGTGGTGAAGGCCGTGATCGTGCGCGTGAGCAAGGAATATCGCCGTCCGGATGGATCTTACATCCGCTTTGACGATAACGCGGCGGTGATCCTGGACGCCAGCGGCGTGAACCCGCGCGGGACACGCATCTTCGGGCCTGTGGCGCGCGAGCTGCGCGAAAAGGGCTTCATGAAGATCGTCTCCCTGGCACCTGAAGTGCTTTAGGTTGAGGTGAAAGTATGAATCGGATTAAGAAGGGTGATACCGTAAAGGTCATCAGCGGCGATGATCGCGGCAAGACCGGGGAAGTGCTGCGTGTCTTCCCGAAGGAGAACCGCATCGTCGTATCTGGTGTCAACATCATTGTGAAGCATCAGCGGGCGGTGCGCGCCGGTCGTGCGCAGATGCAGGGCGGACGGGTCGAAATGGAGGCCCCCATTCACGTCTCGAACGTGATGCTGGTCTGCCCGCACTGCAAAGAAGCTACGCGCGTGGGCTTCTCGCTGCTCGAAGATGGTCGCAAAGTGCGCATGTGCAAAAAGTGCGACGCTTCGATTGACTAGGAGAGGGGACTATGGCATCCTTGAAAGAACGCTATGAAAAAGAGGTGGTCCCGGTCCTGATGAAGGAATTCGGGTACAAGAACGTGATGCAGGTGCCCCGCATTCGTAAGGTCGTCATCAACGTGGGGTTGGGCGAAGCCCTGGATAACCCTAAGGCGTTGGAAGCGGCTGCGAACGACATCGCGCAGATTACCGGCCAGCGTCCGGTGATTACGAAGGCGCGGCGCTCTGTGGCGGCCTTTAAGCTGCGCGAAGGACGCGCCATCGGCATCAAGGTGACCCTGCGCCGTGAGCGGATGTGGGCTTTCCTGGATCGCTTGATGAATGTGGCTCTGCCGCGTACCCGCGACTTCCGCGGCGTTCCGGACAAGCTGGATGGGCGTGGCAACTACACGCTCGGCTTGCGGGAGCAATTGCTGTTCCCGGAGATTGACTACGATAAGATTGACAAGATCCGGGGCATGGAAATCAGCATCAACACTACGGCAGAGACGGATGAAGAGGCGCGGCGGCTGTTGGAGCTGCTGGGCATGCCTTTCCGCCATGCGTAGGCCGAACAGGAATTAAGGAGTGACGTATGTCGAAAAAATGTATGCCGTATCGTGAAATGCGTCGCAAGTACGAGGTGCGCGTCCGCAACCGCTGCACGCGCTGCGGTCGCCCGCGGGGGTACTATCGCCGCTTTGGCCTGTGCCGCATTTGCTTGCGGGAACTGGCCCTGGAGGGGAAGATCCCCGGCCTGGTGAAATCGAGCTGGTAAGAGGGTAGGGCTATGACGATGAATGATCCTATTTCCGATATGTTGGCGCGTGTGCATAACGCTTTGATGGCCCAGCACGAAACCGTCTCGATGCCGGCGTCCAAGATGAAGGTCGCGATTGCCAAGATCCTCAAGGAGGAGGGCTACATCGAGGATTACGAGGTGGTCCAGAAGGCCCCCTATGCGGATCTGGTGATTCGCTTGAAGTACGTGGGTGACCTGAAGCATCAGCGTCCGGTCATCACGGGCTTGAAGCGCGTGAGCAAGCCTGGGCGGCGTATCTACACACCCGCCGGGCGGATTCCCTGGGTACGCAGCGGGATGGGGATCGCCATCCTCTCTACGCCCAAGGGCGTTATCACCGGTGAGCAGGCGCGGCGCCTCAATGTGGGCGGCGAAGTGATCTGCTACGTCTGGTAATCAAAGGGGAGGTGGCGCGTGTCTCGTATTGGTCGTATGCCGATCCCGGTTCCTGCCGGGGTGAAAGTGGAAATTGATGGGCAGCAGGTCACGGTCAAGGGGCCGAAGGGTGAGCTCAAGCACACCCTGAACCCCGGCATTAAGGCCGTGTTGGCAGGCAACGCCCTGCACGTCCAGCGCGAGGGCGATGCCCCGCAGCTGCGGGCGTTGCATGGCCTGAACCGCGCGCTGCTCAACAACATGGTGCTCGGTGTGTCCCAGGGCTTCCAGAAGACGTTGGAAGTTTCGGGCACAGGGTATCGTGTTGAACTGCAAGGGAAGGTCCTGGTGATGAGCCTGGGCTTCTCCCATGAAGTCCGCGTTAACCCGCCGGATGGGATTACCTTTGAGGTCAATCCCAAGGCCGGTAGCATCACCGTGAAGGGTGCGGACAAAGCGTTGGTAGGCAAGGTCGCGGCAGAAATCCGCGCCTGGCGTCCGGTTGAACCTTACCTGGGCAAGGGCATTCGCTACAGCAACGAGATCGTGCGTCGCAAGGCGGGTAAAGCCGGTAAAGCCGGTGGTAAGGGTGGCAAGAAGAAGTAGGTGCTTAAAAATTCACAGCGTGTGACCGAGGGTATGAAACTATGAAACCAGAACTGAGTCGTGATAAAGCCCGGATCCGGCGCCACATGCACGTGCGCAAGCACGTGTCTGGGTCGCCAGAACGTCCACGCCTGAACGTCTTCCGCAGCTTGAATCATATCTACGCGCAGATCATTGACGATGTGGCGGGCCATACCCTGGCCTCGGCCTCGACGCTTGACAGCGAGATTCGTGATCAACTGGCGGGTTTGACCAAGACGGAACAGGCAAAGGTCGTGGGGAAGGTCTTGGCCGAACGCGCCCTGGCGCGCGGCATCAAGCAAGTGGTCTTTGACCGCGGCGGTTACAAGTATCATGGCCGTGTGCAGGCCCTGGCCGAGGCTGCCCGCGAGGCAGGCCTGGATTTCTAATCCGGCGGAGGTTTTAGACAATGGCAATGCAGAAACAAGCTCAAGCTTATGATGTGGATGCGCAACCCGAACTCGACGAGCGCATTGTAGACATTACCCGTGTGGCCAAGGTGGTCAAGGGTGGTCGCCATCTGCACTTCCGTGTTGTGGCCGTGGTGGGCGACAACAAGGGGCAGGTTGGCCTGGGGATCGGCAAGGCGCGGAACGTGCCCGACGCCATCGCGAAGGCGACGGATCGCGCGCGGCGCGACATGCGCCCCATCGCCATGGACAACACCACCATCACGCACGAGATCACCGGCGACTGTGGCGGTTCGGTCGTCTTCCTCCGCCCGGCGGCGCCTGGTACCGGCGTGATCGCTGCGGGTGCGGTGCGTGCTATCCTGGAGGCCGCGGGGGTGCGTGACGTGTTAACCAAGTCGCAGGGGAGCCCGACGAAGATCAACGTGGCCCAGGCGACGATGAAGGCCCTGCGGGCTTTGCGCAGCGCTGAGGAGGTAGCTCAGAGCCGCGGCGTGCCCGTGAGCGAGACTTTGCCCTTCTGGCGCAGGAGGAAAGCGTAATGGCCGAGAAAGTTTTGCGGATCAAGCTGGTGCGCAGCCCGATTGGCTACGCTAAAGATCAGAAGCGCACGGTTCAGGCCCTGGGTCTGAAGCGCCTGCAGCAGGTGGTGGAGCATCCCGATTCGCCGGTCGTGCGTGGGATGATTGCCAAGGTGGCGCATCTGCTTCAGGTCGAAGAAGTTGAAGCCTAAGGAGCGGAGGTTATCATGAAAATCCATGATCTGTTTCCCGCAGAAGGGGCCACGAAGCGCAAGAAGCGCGTAGGCCGTGGTATCGCTGCCGGTCAGGGTAAGACCGCCGGGCGCGGCACGAAGGGTCAGGGCGCACGCAGTGGCGGCGTCAAAGCCGCCTACTTTGAGGGTGGTCAGCTCCCCCTCGTGCGCAAGCTCCCGTTTGCGCGCGGTGTGGGCTTCTTCAATCCCTGGCGGACCGAGTTTGCTCCGGTCAACCTGGATCAGTTGGCGGAGAAGTTTGAGCCCAACGCCGTGGTGACCCTGGAGGCCATGGTCGAGGCTGGGCTGATTAAGCACGCTTCGGACCTGGTAGTCGTGTTGGGCCGCGGCGAGCTGGATCGTCCTCTGACGGTGCAGGCGCATCGTGTGTCCGAGTCGGCGCGCGCGAAGATCGAAGCGGCCGGAGGTAAGGTAGAACTCTTGGCGTGGCAGCGGGGCGGGCATCGCACCCGCTGACCCCGCCAACCGGGAGGCTACTCATGAAACGTTTTTTTAATAGCCTGGAAAATGCACTGAACGCCTTCAAGTTGCCGGATTTGCGGCGGCGCTTGCTGTACACGCTGCTGATTCTGGTGATTTTCCGGCTGCTTTCGAACATTCCAGTGCCCGGTGTGAATCGTGAAGTGTTGGCGAGCTTTTTGGAGGGAGGGAGCGGCGCAAGCCGCCTCTTCTCCCTCCTCAATCTGCCCTCCGGTGGCGCCGTGGCCAACTTTTCCATTTTGGCTACCGGCGTCTACCCTTATGTGACGGCGACCATTATCCTGCAACTGCTGGTGCCTTTGTTCCCCAAGCTGGAACAAATGCTCAAGGAGGAAGGGGAAGCCGGGCAGCGTAAGCTGAATCAGTGGGGCTTCTACCTGACCGTCCCGCTGGCGGCGCTGCAGGCCTATGCTCAGATCGTGAGCCTGCGCGCGGCGACGGGCGGCACCGAGATTCTGCCTAACTTTGGCTTTGGTGCTGGTCAGTGGTTGCCGACCCTCACCATCCTCTTCACCATGACCGCGGGCACGATGCTGGCGGTCTGGCTGGGTGAGCTGATCACCGAACAGGGGATTGGCAACGGGCTTTCGCTGATCATCTTTGGCGGTATCGTGTCTGGCGTGCCTCAAAACTTCTATCGGGTATGGTTGGCAGACAAGCTCCTGGGTGTAGGCGTGTTCCTGGTCGTGACGGTGCTGGTGGTGATGTTCATCGTCTACGTGCAGGAAGGTGAGCGCCGCATTCAGGTCCAGTACGGGAAGCGCGTGCGCGGTATGCGCGTCTACGGCGGCGGGAGCACCTACATCCCGCTCAAGGTGAATGCGGCGGGCATGATCCCGCTCATCTTCGCCCAGTCCTTCTTGGTACTGCCGGCCGTGATTGCCCAGTTCTTCGTGGACAGCACGAATCCGGGGGTGCGCAATTTCTTCACGGGCGTGATGAACTTCTTCTCCGGTCAGAACCCGTGGTATGCGCTGCCCTACTTCCTGGCTGTCGTGGGCTTCACCTACTTCTACACCGACGTCCTGGTGCAGCAGCAGAACCTGCCCGATATGTTGCAGAAGCAGGGTGGCTTCATCCCCGGCGTTCGTCCGGGTCAGAAGACGGCGGAGTACATCAACAATATCTACCGTCGCATCACCCTGGCGGGGGCCCTCTTCCTGGGTGTGGTCGCCGTGCTGCCGTACATCATCGGCCTGTTTATGCGCAGCGGATCGAGCGTGATGCTCATTTCCAGCGCCGGGTTGCTCATCGTGGTGGGCGTCGTGGTGGACACCATGCGCCAGCTCGAGGCGCAGTTGATGATGCGCAACTACGAGGGCTTCCTCGACTGACGCGCTCACTGGTGAAGATTCAAGACTGTGGTATAATATCCCATCGTCTGTGGCGCCTGTCTGGGTTGCGACAGGAGGCCTTTGAATGAAACAGTCTCCGCCCTGGTCCTCTCACCAGGGCGGAGCTGGGCAAAAACGCGGAACCTTGAAATGATTATTCTGAAGAAAGACGAAGAAATAGCGATCATGCGTGAAGCCGGGCGCATCGTGGGCGAGGTGTTGACCATGATGCGTGAGAAGGTGCGCCCCGGTGTGAGCACGTTGGAGCTGGATAAGCTGGCGGAGGAGTGGATACGCAAGCGCGGTGCAACCCCATCGTTCCTTGGGTATCCGCCCGGTAGCCGCAACCCTTTCCCCGCCACCATCTGCGCCTCGGTCAACGAGGAGCTGGTGCATGGGATTCCTTCCAGCCGCCGCGTGCTTCAAGAAGGCGACATCATCACGGTGGACGTGGGGGCGTACTACAAGGGCTTTCACGGTGATGCGGCCATTACCTTGCCGGTCGGGACGATTTCGCCCGAAGCTCAGGCGCTGCTGGATGTGACCTCTGGGGCATTGAACGCGGCCTTGTCTCAGGCGGTTGCGGGGCGGCGGCTGGGGGATGTTTCCCATGCGATTCAATCGTATGTGGAATCGCGCGGCTACTACGTCACGCGCATCTACACCGGGCATGGCATTGGCCGCCAGCTTCATGAGGACCCGCAAGTCCTCAACTATGGCCAGGCCGGACAGGGCGTCCAGTTGCGTCGCGGAATGACGCTGGCGATCGAGCCGATGGTGTTGATCGGCACAGCGAAGACGCGCGTGCTGGAGGACGGCTGGACGGTGGTTTCGGCCAATGGGCGCTTAACCGCGCATTTTGAACATACGGTCGCCATCATGGATGGGGAACCGGACATTTTAACTCTGGTGTAGACGGAAGGAGAAAGACAATGAAGGTATTACCGTCCGTTAAGCGCCGCTGCCCGAAGTGCAAGATCATTCGCCGTCGGGGCGTGTTGCGCGTGATTTGCGATAATCCCAAGCACAAACAGCGGCAAGGGTAATCATTAAGTCGAAGTCTGGAGGAGAAAACTTATGGCGCGTATTGCAGGCGTTGACCTGCCCAAGAACAAGCGGGTGGAGATTGGCCTGACTTACATCTACGGCATTGGTCTCCCGACCAGCCAGAAGGTACTGGCGCGCACGGGGATTAGCCCCGATAAGCGCATCAAGGACCTGAGTGAGGCCGAAGTTGCGGCGCTGCGCGAGATCATTGAGCGCGAGTACAAGGTGGAAGGTGATCTGCGCCGCGAGGTGCAGATGAACATCAAGCGCCTCATCGAGATCGGCTGCTACCGTGGCTTGCGGCATCGGCGTAACCTGCCCGTTCACGGTCAGCGGACGCGCACGAATGCCCGGACCCGCCGTGGTCCGCGCAAGACGGTCCCGGGTCGCGGTCGGCGTCGTGGTGCCAAGAAGTAATCCCGCTGCGCAGTTCATTAAGGGTAAGGTAGAGGAGGTTTTATGGCAAAACGTCAGGTGCGACGGAGTGGGGTGCGGCGCGTCAGGCGCAGTGTTCCTCTGGGACAGGTGCACATTCACTCGACCTTTAACAACACCATTGTGTCCGTGACCGACCCGCAGGGTAATGTCCTGCGCTGGGCGAGCGCGGGGGTGGTCGGCTTTAAGGGCACGCGCAAGAGCACGCCGTTTGCGGCCCGTCAGGCGGCGGAGAAGGTGCTCCAGGAAGCCGTGAGCAACGATGGTTTGCAGGAAGCGGATGTCTTCGTCAAGGGCGCCGGGCCGGGACGTGAAGCGGCTTTGCGCGCCATTGCAGCGGTAGGGGTGCGCGTCCGTTCCATCGTGGATGTGACGCCTATTCCGCATAATGGGTGCCGCCCTCCCAAGAAGCGGCGTGTGTAGTTCATTTATCAGGAGGAATCTTGTATGTCGAGATATTTAGGCCCGGTGTGTAAACTCTGCCGCCGTGCCGGTGAGAAGCTCTATCTCAAGGGTGAGCGCTGCTTCTCCGAGAAGTGCGCTCTGGAAGATCGCAGCTATCCGCCGGGACAGCACGGCAAGGATCAAGCAGTACGCCGGCGCAAGCTGTCCGACTATGGCCTGCAGCTTCAGGAGAAGCAGAAGGCGCGTCGGATTTATGGTGTGCAGGAGCGGCAGTTCCGCCGCTACTTCCACGAAGCGGAGCGTCGGTCGGGTCTGACGGGTGTCAACTTGCTGGTGCTGTTGGAAACCCGTCTGGATAACGTAGTTTATCGTCTGGGGCTGGCGACCTCGCGCGCGCAGGCGCGGCAACTGGTTTCGCATGGCCATTTCATGGTCAATGGGCGCAAGACCAATATCCCGGCTTACAATCTGAAGGCTGGGGACGTGGTGAGTGTCCGCCCTGAGAGCCGCCAGACGACTTACTTCAAAGAATTGCGCGAGAGCCTTGGCCAGCGCGCTATCCCTGCGTGGCTCAGTCTGGATGCCGATAAGTTGGAAGGTCGTGTCCTGGCCATGCCGGCTCGTCAAGACATTGATGTTCCGGTGCAGGAGCAACTGATCGTCGAGTTCTACTCGCGCTAAAGCTGACAGGAGGCTACCGTGGTAGGAGCACCGGATAGAGGACCAGTTCTGCCCAAGGTAGAAGCGGAGGTCAATACTCAGCAGTATGGGAAGTATGAGATCGGCCCGTTGCAGAGCGGTTACGGTCTGACGCTGGGAACGGCGCTGCGTCGAGTATTGCTCTCTTCCCTGGAAGGCGCGGCCATTACTGCGGTGCGCATTACGGATGTGCCCCATGAGTTTATGGCGATTCCGGGTGTGCGCGAGGATGTCATTCAAATTATGCTGCGCCTGAAGCAGGTGCGCCTGATCATGGATGGCGAAGGCCCGCTGTACATGACCCTGCGCGTGGACGGGGAAGGTGTGGTGACGGCTGGTGATCTGATCGCGCCGCCGGAGATCCAGATTCTCAACCCTGATCTGTACCTGTTCACGGTGGATGATGCGAATGCCCATCTGGACATGGAGTTCACCGTGGAGCGGGGTGTGGGGTACTCGCCTGCGGAGAATCGCGGGCGGGCGCCGATCGGCGTGCTGCCGGTGGATGCGATCTTCAATCCCATTAAGCGCGTGGCCTTCCATGTGGAGCAAGCGCGCGTGGGGCAGTTGACGAACTATGATCGCCTGATCATGGAGATTTGGAGTGATGGCCGGATTCACCCGCTGGATGCGCTCAAGCAGGCGGCGGGGATTCTGGTGACGCATATGCGCTTGATTGCGGGGGCGCAGCCCAAGGAAGACATGGTTGAGGTTACTGAGGTGACCGAAGAGCGTATCCCGCAGCAGGCGTATGCTACGCCCATTGAAGACCTGAACCTTTCGGTGCGGGTTTACAATGCCCTGAAGCGCAGTGGGATCACCAATGTGGGTGAGGTGTTGGAGCTGATGTTGCGCGGACGCGAAGCGCTGCTGAACACCATCCGCAATTTTGGTGAGAAGTCCCTGGAGGAACTCCGGGAGCGCTTGCAAGCGAAGGGCTTTCTGGTAAGCGACACTGCGTCTGGCGCAGAATAACCGTTTAGACAGGAGGACGAACGATGCGACATCACGTCGCTGGTAAAAAGTTGAATCGCTCGATGGGGCATCGCACTGCCCTGCGGCGCAATCTGGTGACTGAACTGCTGCGGCATGGGCGCATCCAGACGACGCGCGCGAAGGCCGAGGCTATCCGTGGTCAGGCTGAGCGCCTGATTACGATCGCCAAGCGCGGCCTGGCGGCGGAGAAAGAGGATGCGGCGCGTGGTGTGCATGCTCGCCGTCTGGTGGCGGCGCGCGTGAATGATCCCGAAGTGGTCAAGAAGCTGTTCGGGGAGATTGCTCCGCGTTATGCTGAGCGTCCCGGTGGCTATACCCGCATGCTCAAGCTGGGGTTCCGCCACGGTGATGCGGCAGAGATGGTGTTGTTGGAGCTGGTAGACTAAGCTCTTTTTTGCAGGTTAACAAGGCGTATACGAGACGTGACGCGCATCAGGGGCCTGGTGGCCTACGATGGGACCGGCTACGGGGGTTTTCAGGTTCAGCAGAATGCGCCAAGCATTCAGGCGGAGCTGGAAGCTGCCCTTGAGCGCCTGACGGGGACTCCCGTTAGGGTGCTCGCCGCCGGGCGCACGGATGCCGGGGTGCATGCAACGGGGCAGGTGATTGCGTTTGACCTGCCGGAAAGCTGGCAACGTCCGCTTGCCCGGTTGCAGGAGGGGATGAACGCGCTGTTGCCAAAGCAGATCGCTGTTTTGCGGCTGGATGAGGCACCGGCAGGGTTTCATCCACGTTATGCAGCCTTGCGGCGCGGGTATGGCTACACGCTTTATCAGGCGCCGGTGCGGCATCCTTTTGCCGAAGGGAGGAGCTGGCACATTCCCGCCCCGTTGGATGTGGCAGCGATGCAGACGGCAGCCCAGGCTTTGATCGGGCGTCATGATTTCTCGGCTTTTGGCTCTCCGCCACAGGGGGATAACCCTGTGCGGGAAGTCTTCCGGGCGGAGTGGCGGGTAGAGCTGCCCTGGCTGGTGTTCGAGATTGAGGCGGATGCCTTTCTCTACCGCATGGTGCGCATGCTGGTGGGAACACTGGTGCGGGTAGGGCTACAGCGTCTGCCGCCGGAAGCGGTGGCAGCCATTTTGCGCCAAAAGGCGCGCCATCTGGCGGGTCCGGCTGCCCCAGCGTGCGGGCTGGTCTTGACGTCCGTGACGTATGAGGACGGTTGGCCGGGCGATTATCAAATTAACCACGAAGCACTAAAATTCGTGCTAAGAGGGAGTGTGACAAGGTGAAGGAGTATAAATTTCACATTACGCATGTAACCAAGCCTCAGGACGTTGAGCGGGAATGGTACGTGGTGGATGCCACGGGCAAGACGTTAGGGCGGCTGGCGAGCGAGATTGCGCGCATCCTGCGGGGGAAGCATAAGCCGGAGTATTCCCCGTTCATGGATACGGGGGACTTCGTGATCGTCGTGAACGCTGAGAAGGTGGTGACGACGGGGCGCAAGCTGGATCAGAAGTTCTACTACCGGCACTCTGGGTATCCCGGTGGGCTGAAGTCCGTTTCGCTGCGTCGGCAGCTTGAGGTTCATCCCGAGCGCGTTATCGAAGCGGCGGTGCGTGGGATGTTGCCGCGCGGGCCGCTGGGACGCAAGATGTTCAAGAAGCTCAAGGTTTACCGCGGGCCTGAACATCCGCATCAGGCGCAGCAGCCGAAAACGCTGGAGCTGTAATTAAGGGGAGGAAGGATGGCTGAATACTACGAGGGTGTTGGACGTCGCAAGACCGCGACCGCGCGCGTGCGGCTTCATCCCGGTGGCACGGGTCGCATTGTGATCAATGGCAAGCCGGCGGATGAGTATTTTGGCCGTGAGATTGACCTGTGGCGTTTGAGCGAGCCGCTGCGCACGATCGGTGCGACCACGCAGTTTGACGTGACGGTTCAGGTGCAGGGCGGCGGTATCACCGGCCAGGCTGATGCGATTCGCCTGGGCATGGCGCGCGCGCTGTTGGAGCTGAATCCGGAGTATCGCCCGGTGATGCGCCAGAATGGCCTGCTCACGCGCGATGCGCGCGCGAAGGAGCGCAAAAAGCCCGGTCTCAAGCGCGCCCGCAAGGCTCCGCAGTACACCAAGCGTTAGGCTTTACCCGGCGCGGCGGGCGTCCCGCTGGCGTGGGTCTGGGTGTGAACGGCAGGTAGGCATGCATGACATGCCTACCTGTTCTTTGTTTGTTCACGGTGGTTCCAATCAGGGGGCGGGCCGGAGGCGCCTGGGGATGGCGGGGAACGGCGGCGGCCTGACGGTGCGGCGGCGCTGCTCGTCCCTGGGGGGCGCGGCAGGGGCCTGGGCGTGGACGGGGAACCGCAAGGGGTGCGGCTCTTTTTCATCCAAAAAGTAACTACCTACCTTGTCTCATCGGCTTAAGAAGTTCACACAAAGCCACAAAGACACAAAGATTTTTTAAAATTTGTAACTGCTCACC
>FWWL01000576.1_pt1 | contig 98652 bp, 76 predicted proteins | sample 2228331 | NCBI WGS metagenome assembly FWWL01 (sample SAMEA103939775, study PRJEB20133) | metagenome | reverse complement strand
CGCAGAACAACAGTTAGCCCAGTTAAAGGAACGGTTACGGCAAGCCGGAATTACCGATTCAGAACTGGGAACTGGTGATTAGGGAAAGCCCTTCCAGGCTGGAGCCTGGGAACGAGATCGTAATTATACCATTTACTAACATTCGTAGAGTGGGCATGCATATTTTACCCACCCTACTATATATGATGGTGAATGCCCACCCTACAATATAAATACTAGGCTGGGAACTAGATAGTAATTAATTTTCAGCTGGTTTGGTTAACTCCATAATTTCATCAAACAGAAAGTTATTCGCTAAATCACTCAATGTTTGTCGCAACACAGTATTTTCGGGGGGAATTTTGGCCAAAAGCTGAAAAATCATTTCATCACTACATTCCTCTGCGGCCAGATAAACTTCTGACAACCATTCTGGGGACATTTGCTGCAAATAAAACTGAATATCATGTTCAGTTTTATCGGGAGAAACTGCCGGTTTAGACTGAGGCGAGACTTCTGACTCGTCATATAAATAACTAACTTTGAGATGCTTTTCCATTTTTGCTAAAAGTTCTGCTTCTTGGAAAGGCTTCCGCACAAAATCATCGCAACCAATTGCTAATATTTCCTGGCGATCTTCTTCAAACGCACTAGCGGTTAAAGCAATAATTACGGTTTTTTGGGTGACCGGATTCGCCTTAATCTTTTTGGTCGCTTCATAGCCATTCATCACGGGCATTTGCATATCCATCCAAATTAAATCCGGCTGCCAAGTTTTCAAGATGTCGAGAGCTTCTTTACCATTGGTCGCTTCACGCACTTCCTGGAAACCCCATCGGGAAAGCATTTTCATTAGTAACAGCCGATTTTCCAGTCGATCTTCAACCACCAAAATGCGGTATTGAGGTTGATCCGGTGCTAAACCAATCACCTTCGGATACTTAATCGGGGTGGCAATTTCACTGAGATCGGGACGATCTATATGAATATCAAATCCAAAAATAGACCCTCGACCGATCGCACTATTAACGGTTAAAGTTCCACCCATCATCAGGATAAATTTTTGGCTAATGGGTAAACCTAATCCTGTACCTTGTTGCGAGCGCCGACCTGTTTCAGTTTGAACAAAAGGAGCGAATAATTTATCCAGTTCTGTTGGGGCAATGCCAAACCCGGTATCTTCCACTTCAAAGTAGAGGGGAGTCGGTTGGTTATTTCCTGAGAATTGCTGCTCAAAATTTAAACGTTCATCCTCCAGGAGTTTTACCCGGACTTGAACACTGCCTTGGTCGGTAAATTTGATCGCATTACTCAACAGATTAATCAAAATTTGGCGTAATTTACCCTCATCAGTTTTCACATATTGAGGCACTTGTTCCGTCCGCTCGAAAATTAGTTCGATGCCTTTGGCTGAAGCTTTTAACCGGAACATTTCTTCCAGGCTATCCAGCAAGTTATACAAGTCAAAACTATTTTTATTTAAGGTAATCTGACCCGCCTCGATTTTGGACATTTCCAAAATGTCATTGATTAAGGACAGCAAATGCTCCCCAGACCGATGAATAATTTGAACATGCTGTTGCTGTTCCTTGGTCAGATCCGATTGGCTATTGAGAATTTGAGTAAAACCCAGGATCGCATTCAGGGGTGTCCGCAATTCGTGACTCATGCTGGCCAAAAATTCACTTTTAGCGCGGTTCGCTGCGTCCGCTTTGAGCGCCGCTTTTTCTAAAGCGGCAGACTGTTGTTTAATCTGATTAAATAATTCTGCTTGTTGCAAAGCCACCCCTAAATTAGTGCCAACTTCCACGACTAACTTAATTTCAGATTGACTCCAATGCCGTGGCCCAGAATTTTGATAATTCGCTAGGAGTCCCCACAGTTTATTGCCACAGAAAATGGGGACGGTAATATAAGCCCTGACTTGAAATTGCTCTAACAGGTCAACGTAACAAGATTCTAATCCTGAGTTGTAAATGTCTTCTACCAGTAAATAACGAGTTCCTTTGGTGTAAGCACCTCCTTTAGTTTTTTGCAAATAAGTGTCTTGAACGTTAGTTTCTGGGTGGCCAAAGTGTTTTAAGGTACATTCTTCGTTGTTCATAAACTTGTCGGTTAAGTTGGAATTGTCCTCGTTTGGCGGCAATAGAGGCATCCAGCCACCGCTGACTGATTCACAAACAAATTCACCACTCCAGTCAGGATTAAAACGATAGATGGCGACGCGATCGCACTGGAGGATTTGGCGTAATTCTTCGGTAGTTACAGAGAAAATTGTCTGAAAATCAAAGGTCTGACGCATTTTTTGAATAATTTTCGCGATCGCCCGTTCTCGTTCCGCAATTTCCCGGAGAGATTGTTCCGCTTTGATGCGATCGCGTGATTCAATTGCCAGAGAAATCATATACGCTAAATAGCGGACAAAATTTTGCTCGTCAATTTCCCAGGTTCTTGTTTCTCCGATATGTTCTATACAAATAACTCCCTTAGTTTCTCCTTTTAAATAAATCGGGATATCCAACATAGAACTAATCGATAAAGGAGTCAGATAACTCTCCGTCAACTCAGCGGTTCTCGGATCATTTTTGGCATCAGCTGCCGCGATGCAAATTTCACTTTCTAAAGCCATAAAATAGTTGGGATAATTAACCAAAGCTAACTTTTGGCCTTCACTATGTTGCTTCAGGTCAGATTCATAAAGATTGGCACAAATAATTTCCGACTTGTTCTGACTATAAAACCAAACACTAACTCTGGCTACGTTTAAAATTTTGCAGGCTATTTCACTAATTTCTTGTAATGCCTGAGTCAAACTTCCTTTATATATAGTTTGACTTTTGGCTAAATAAAGTAGCCCTGACTGTTTTCTTCTCAAGCGAGACTCACTAGACCGTAAAGTTTTTTCTATCGCTTTTCTTACTTTAATTTCACTTTCCAAGGCTAGGTTAGCAGCCAATAAATCATTAGTCCGTTCTTGCACTCTCATTTCTAATTCATCATAAGCTTTTTCTCTCGCCTCCTCAGCCCATTTTCTTTCTAATTCTACGGTTGCTCGTGCGGCAAAAATTTTGAGAATTGCTTCAGTACTGTGATCTTGGGTAATGGGTCGCTTGTCCAGAATACAGAGACTACCGATGACTCGGTTTGAGCTATCCACCAGGGGTTGCCCCATATAACTTTCAAGTTGCTGTTGCTTAATTAAACTATTTTCCGGATATTTTTCCACCAATTTTTCCAGGCATTGATAGAAATTTTTGCGTTTAATTGTAGTTATTTCACAAGGGGAACCGGCAAGATCATACTCGATATTATCTACCAAACAACCCTCAGCCCAAATTGCTAAAGTTCTTAACTTTTCAGGAGGCTCTCCAATCGCTTCAGAAACTAAAACGTAAGAGACATTGATCGCGGCGGCTAAATGAGTCACCAGAGCCGGAAAAAACTCGTTTCCAGTGGCGGTTGCGGTGCCTAATACAATGTTTTTTAATGTGTTCTCGGCTCGTTTTCTTTCGGCAATTTCTTGCTGTAGTGTTTGATTCAGCTTATCTAATTCTTGAGGATTTTTTAGAGATAAGAATTCCGGCAATAAGTCCACCATTTTTAACGCCGTGTAGCAGGAGAATAAAGCAGTAAACGCTTGCTCAAATCCGGAAAGCCAGTAAGCGGGATGCCACAATGTCCAAATATCCAATAAATGTCCGATGCCACAACAAATAATAAAAGCACCCACTAAGTAAAAAAAGCCAAAAAAAGGCAAATCCCGTCGTTTAAGCAGGAAATAGATTAACATTGCGGGAATAGAAAAACAAGCCACAGCGATCAGAAAGTCGCTGGTTATATGGAGCCAAACTAGGGGGGTTTCCCACAGGTAGCAGTAGCCGTGGGGCATATATTGACTAGGGGAAAAGATGTCTTTGATAATTTGCCACATATTTGGTTTATCAGTGAAAAAACAGAACCAACTTAAAAAATAATTGCGCATATGTTAATCTATTTTGGCTTGAAAAAGCCTGATAATTAATTTTCCGGCTGGGTTTAATTTATTTTTTAGCCAAAGGTGAGAATATAAAATTGCCAATCAATAATTTATGCTGTTATTTTAACTATTAATTTTTGTTGGCGAATAGGCTGATTTTACTTTTTGGATGTATGAAGTAAAATTTTAATTTTTCCTATTAGCTCATAACATAGACAACAGATTTTTGACAATTTTAGGCCAGCCAGCGCCTCACAGATGAGTACCAACTTACTATAGCAATTCCTGGGATATGCGGGGAAAAGCCCGTTTGGCTTTTGCTTTTCTTTATCATTAGGATAATTTTTTTCTTTTCATCGTGAGAATAGGGTGGGGAAATCAAACTGGATTACTATATGTGATTAGGGCAAGAGGAGTATCAGAAACTCAACGGAGGTTCGTGATTTTGGCCATAACGCGGGGTTTCAAAGTTAAAAAAAACTGCCAATCGGGTATAATTGCTATATGATTATCATTAATCCGGGATGAGTGGGTACAAGCCCACCAGATATTTCCTAACATATCACCTAATATATCATTTATTTGTCCTGATTCCCTGTGATTGGCTAATTAATTAGCAAAAACACTCCCCCTACCGACTGTTTTTTAGGGAAATAAGTTAATCTGAATTATTGGAGGAGTATCGTGATGAATTTTTCGAGGATTTTGGCGATCGCCCTTAATGTGTTCTGGGAAGTGATGCGCGAGCGGGTGCTCTATCTGATTGCTTTGTTTGCGATATTTTTATTCGGAATGTTGCGACTGTTGCGAGAATTTTCCCTGGGAAACGAGTATAAAATTATCACCGATTTAGGAATTGCGGGTATTGGGGTACTCGGCTTAATTGTGGCGATTTTTGTCGGCACTGGCATGATTAACAAAGAAATTGAAAAACGCACGATTTTAGTCCTGTTAGCTAAACCCATTAGCCGCGCCGATTTGATTGTTGGCAAATATTTCGGACTGACTGGAGTTTTGGCAATTCTCATCTTTTCTACCAGTCTGGTTTACCTGGTTTTCTTGAGTCTAAATCGGGTAGAATATCCGTTAGGCAGCATAGTTATCGCCCTCTTCTTTATATTCTTAGAACTGGCTTTACTCACCGCTGTGGCCATTGCTTTGGGGGTTTTTACCAGTTCTTTGTTAGCTACCCTCCTGACTTTTGGGGTTTATGTGATGGGACACTTGAGTCCTGATATTATTAAAGCTGGGGAACTGAGTGAAAATCCGGCCTTGATTAGTTTTACCCGAAGATTGTACTTAATTTTACCAGATTTGACCAAGCTGGATTTAAAAAATCAAGCGGTTTATGGGATTATTCCTGATTTTCCTACATTGCTATTTAATGGGATTTATGCTGTAATTTATATTAGCCTATTGTTGGCGCTTGCTAACTTAATTTTTCGCCAAAAAGAGTTTTAAATTGACTGTTCACGGTCAGCGTTTGACTTTTGTTCTATTTCACGGCACTCTGAAATCATGGAAAAACTGAAGCAACTACAGAATATCTTCGCAGAAATGGAGCAAGCCTTAATTGCTTATTCCGGGGGAATTGATAGTACCTTGGTCGCCAAAGTTGCTTATGATGTTCTGGGCGATCGCGCTTTAGCGGTGACAGCGATTTCTCCTTCATTATTGCCCGAAGATTTAGAAGATGCCCGCATTCAAGCAGCGGATATCGGCATTCACCATGAAGAAGTTATCACCCATGAAATGGCCAATCCTAATTACACTTCTAACCCAGTAAATCGCTGCTACTTTTGCAAAAGTGAACTGCATGATACCTTAAAATCCTTAGCCTTGGAACGGGGTTATCCTTATGTGGTGGATGGGGTGAATGCGGATGATTTACACGATTATCGTCCGGGGATTCAAGCCGCCAAAGAAAGAGGGGTGCGATCGCCTTTAGCGGAAGTAGGGATTACTAAATTGGAAGTCCGCCAAATAGCCAAAGAATTGGGTTTACCGTGGTGGGATAAACCCGCCCAGCCTTGCCTCAGTTCCCGCTTTCCTTATGGGGAAGAAATCACCTTGGCCAAATTGCAACGAGTCGGTCGGGGCGAACGTTATTTACGCCAGTTAGGATTAAAAAATCTGCGGGTTCGTTCGGTGGGAGATACGGCCAAAATTGAATTACCCCCGGAAGAAATTAAACCGTTTATTTTAACCACCGATTTACCCCAACTGGTGTCAACCTTTCAAGAATTTGGCTTTGTACACGTCACCCTCGATTTAGAAGGATATCGTAGTGGCAAACTCAACCAGGTTTTACCGACAGAAGTTTTGGCCAATCGGTAGATTAAATGTAGATTAAATAATTTGCGCTGGCCGCAACCCCCCGCGAAGGGAGAGGCATAGAAGAGAGGGTGTAGGGTGTAGGGTGTAGGGTGTAGGGGTGTAGGGGTGCAGGGGTGCGGATGGTGCTTTTGGTGCAGGGGAGAAGTGAAAAGTTAAAAGTTAAAAGTGAAAAGTTAAAAGTTAAAAAAATATCACTATTCACTATTCACTATTCACTATTCACTCTCCCCTCTGCGCCTCTGCGCCTCTGCGCCTCTGCGCCTCTGCCCCTCCGCTCCTCCGCTCCTCCGCGAATCTAATACATCGTACTCAAAACTTCTCGAATCGTATCCGCAGGCACTCGATCCGTAATCGTCACCGCCCCGATCGCTGTCGGCAAAACAAACCGGACTTTCCCCGCTTTCACCTTTTTATCCATCAGCAGGCTATCTAAAATAGCCTCAATTGCCAAACCCTCTGGCAGTTTAGTGGGAAGTTGGGTTTTGGCAATCAAAGCCAACTGACGGCGATCGCACTCTTCATCCCAAAGGCCCAAAGCCACCGCTAACCGACTAGCTGCCACCATGCCAATGCCCACCGCTTCACCGTGAATCACCACCGTATAGCCGGTTAAGCTTTCCACCGCGTGACCGATAGTGTGACCATAGTTCAGAATTGCCCGCAGTCCTGCTTCTTTTTCGTCTTTGGCCACCACATCCGCTTTACTTTGACAAGACCGGACTAAAATATCTTGCAGCAAGCTTTCTCCCAAATAGCCCAACTCATCGAGGCGTTCTACCGCTTCCATGCGGGCAAATAATTCCGCATCCCAAATCACCCCATATTTAATCACTTCCGCCATACCCGCCCGAAACTCCCTCACCGGCAGGGTTTGCAGCACTAAAGGGTCAATTAAAACTAAACGCGGTTGATAAAAAGCACCGATGAGATTTTTGCCTTGAGGATGGTTCACCCCAGTTTTGCCGCCAATGGAAGCATCCACCATTGCCAACAGGGTGGTGGGCACTTGGACAAAGTTAATCCCCCGTAACCAAGTGGCTGCCGCAAATCCAGTCATATCCCCAATCACCCCGCCACCGAGGGCAACCATTGTGGAAGAACGTTCCAGGCGATTTTCTAGGGCAGTATCATAAATTTTTTGAATAGTTGCCAGAGTTTTATATTCTTCTCCGTCCGGGAGAATGCAGCGAAACACTTCAAATCCCGCAGACTCTAAAGAGGCGATCGCTCTTGCTCCGTAGTGGTCAAACACCACGGGATTGGACACCAGCAGCACTTTTTTGCCTAATTTGCCTAGTTTCTGACCCCCAGAACCCTCTAACACCACATCGGAGAGTCCCTGCATTTTCGCCCCCAGTTCGTCCAAGGTGTGATGGCCGATCGCGATTTGATAGGAATTTTCCGGCAGCGCTACATCAATGACAGACCCCATGACCCAGACCCTCGAAACAAGCATTAATCGGCTTAATTGTATCGCAGTGTGTTTCAATATTAGAACCATGCTGTTAATTGGAGAAACTTGAATGACTGCTGCCGGAGCCGTTACTTACTTCACTCTCTTGGGTGGTGCCTTCGTCACCACCTTAGTGCTGTTCTTTGGTTTGCGAGCCGTTAAACTGATCTAATCGGATCTAATCGGAGCGAAAAAGTTAAGGCGATCGCATCACCAGAAATCACAAAAAATAGAGATTTGCCGATCCCCTCGGAAAATCTCTATTTTTTATTTAATTTTTTATTTAATTATTTTCTGCTCTCATTCTCGGCGAAACAACCGCGTTTATTTAATTCACGTTTAGTTAATTATTTTCATCAATTGGTTCATTTTGGTTAGGGTAGGTTGCTTCCGGTTTTGCCCCGTTTTCTTCTGCTTGATAATTTGAGTGAGAATCAGCAAATTGATTTAACTCTAATTCAGCCTTTTTTTCTTCTGAATCCGCAAATTGATTTAATTCTAAACTTGAATCTAGTGAACCATTTACCCTCCCTGGGGTCATAGTTGCCGATGCACGGGCAGCATTATTTTTGATTACACTCTCCCAGGAATCAGCCTCAGACGCAAGCCAGGAATCAGAAGACAATGTTTTCTTCAGTAGCTCCGTAATGCTATGGCAATAATTGGTTAAGCCGAAACTGGCAGGGCTGACTGCATTTTCATAAGTGAAATGACGAGATTTTAAACAAAAGCGATCCCAAGGGCTCATTTTAATCTTAAACCAGTTGATAATTAAATCGGTTAACCAATCGGACAATGGAATCTGGAAATAAATTTTTTTATTTAAAAATGCACAAATTTCGGCAATAGTTTGATTAACGGTGACAGGCTGATTTCCTAATACAAAAGGTTGGGCGGGAATCGGGGGTTTTTCAATTAAATGCAGCACAATTTGGGCAATATCGGCAGCATGGATAAAGTGAAAACTGCCCTCAGCTTTCAGAAAGCGAATTAGATTCATCCATTTCAGCACGTCGGGTAATCCCGTGGTGAGATGGGAAGGAATTCCGGTATCTTCACCCCCAAATACGAGGGTGGGAAATAGGGTGGTAATCCGTGAGGCGATCGCTAACCGAGATAACCGAGAGTAACAATCATACTTAGTTCTAATATAATCAGTTCCCAATTGTCTCGCTTCTTTGAGGGGTTGGTTTTGGCGATCAAGAATACTCGCAGTAGAAAAATAGATCACCTGGGAGCAGAATTCGGGATCCAGATATTGCATCAACTGCATGGTTTTGAGGACATTCACATCAAAAACATCTCCGCCTCCCCAAGCAGTAGCGGTTAATACCGCCACATTAATGGTTTGTAACAGAGGGGCATATCGATCGATGTGTTGCATATCTCCCCGCAACAGTTCGATTCCCGGACGATACTTGAGGTCAACTCTAAGTTTGTCCGGGTTTCTGACCAGCAGATAGAGTTCGTGTTCCGTATGGTGAATCAGGGCTTGAGTAATATAGTGACCAATACAGCCACTCGCACCAGTAATAAAAATCCGCTTGGGGTTCATTAGAAAAATCTCTCAGGGTAAGCTGGGTGAGTGATGGGCTAGATTTTCAATTTTAGACTTAGATTCTATAGCGCGATCACCAGATTTTCAATTCGCCAAAGCAAAATTGCCAAATTTCAGTCCCTATTTCCGCCGCTAGATAAAACTTACCCAAACTTACCCATCAAGATTCGTAGGGTGGGCAAAAAATTTTACCCACCCTAGCATATATAATCGTGGACTTTTGCCCACCCTACAATATAAATACCAAAAAGCCGAGTGGCGTTTTTAAGCGGTTCCCCCCTTTTTAAGGGGGGTCAGGGGGGATCTGGGGGTTGGGGGAATCGACGATTAAGCGGGGACGGCCAATAATTGATCGACTTTTTTGGCGGTTTCAAAGAAGAAAGCAACGTTTTCCTCTGGGGTGCCCGGTAAAATGCCATGTCCCAAGTTGAGGATATGACCTTGGTTGCCCGCTTTGCGAACCGTGTCTAGGATGCGATCGCGAATAAAGTCTTGAGAGCCAAACAAAGCACAAGGATCGACATTGCCTTGGACATGGATATTTTGCCCCAAGCGCTGTCTGGCTTCGGCCATATCCACAGTCCAGTCTACGCTGACGATATCCACACCGGATTTACCCATCCGTTCCAACACTCCGGCACTGCCACTAATATAGAGAATTAACGGGGTATCCGGGTGAGTCGCTTTCACCTGTTCGACGATTCTTTGGTGATAGGGCAGGGCAAAATTGTCATAGTCTTGAGGGCTGAGTTGACCGGCCCAAGAATCGAACATTTGCACCACTTGGGCACCGCTGTCAATTTGATAGCGGATATAAATGGCGATCGAATCGGCAATTTTTCCCAAGAGTTTATGTAGCATTGCGGGCTCAGAAAAAGCCATGCTCTTAATCACCTTATAGTCCTTGGAAGACTTGCCCTCAATGGCATAAGCCGCCAAAGTCCAAGGGGCGCCGACAAATCCTAAAACCGTGGCTTTGTTGCCTACTTCCTGCCGTAAAGTTTGTAAAATTTCCCGAATAAACGGCAAAGAACTCTCAGGAGCGAGGGTGCGGACTTGCTCAATTTGCTCCAGACTGCGGATTGGGGGAGCGATAATCGGGCCTTTGCTTTCGATAATATCGAAGGGAATTCCCATTCCCGTCAGAGGAGTTAAAATATCAGAAAATAAAATTACCCCGTCTGGCTGAAATGCCCGAAATGGCTGTAAAGAAATTTCAATGGCCAATTCCGGATTTTCCGACCGTTCCCGAAAAGAAGGATATTTATCCCGCAAATCTCGATAAACTTTCATATAACGACCCGCTTGGCGCATCATCCACACCGGAGGACGGTCTAATTTTTCGCCTCGGGCTGCTCTTAATAAATAAGGAATTTCCTGGGAAGCTGCCATCTGTACTTGACTATTAATCGATTAAATACAACCGTTAAGCTTACCACTGCCCGGATCCTGATTTTTACTGTCTTTACAATCCTTGATGTTATCTTCGACGTTATCTTACCTCAAGAGAAAAATCTTCTGCCTGAGAACCCCCCAAGGGGGGTAGCCCACCGGACAATTACCGGAAAATTAATAGACAATTCTGGCAAAATACCGATCTCGATCCCCTTCGCGAATTCAATAATTCAGATTGCCAGAAGTGTCTATTACTTAGCGGAATGGATCGCGGGAGTCTGTGGAAGATGGGACAAGGGCGCACCCCGATCCGGTCGGAGACTTTTCGCCTCACGCAAATAGGGGTGATATATTTCTGGATGGGATATGGGCAGATTCACATGAATCAAAAAGCGAATGCAACGCTTGAGGTCATTTTCAACGTGCATATGCTGTACATCTAGCAAAGCCACCTGATCCCATTTTGGTCTTTGACGGGCGATCGCTGCGGGAAAAATCGCATCCAGATCGCGAGTCACGGTAAATGTGGCACTAATAATTTTTTCTGGATCTAGCTGATTTCCGACCTCCAAAGCATCCAGTAATTCCGTCACCGCGACTCGGATCCCCTGAATCGTATTACTCTCTGCCGTGGTAGCGCCACGAATCGCCCGAACTGTCCACTCCACGTTACAATCCTCCCCAATCATCTATTTTGTAATTTTGTATTTTTTATTTGTTGCTTGCTATTTTTATAAGTTATTTGTTACTTGTTGCTTGTTTATGACTTACGCAAATCTAGGATTTAATCACTACATTAATCACTATGTATATTGTATGGTGGGCAATGCCCACCCCACATATAGATTAGCTGCGCTCGTCCTGTGGTTATTTTCAAATAACCAAGCACAAACAACAAATAACCCATAACAAGATTGGTCTACGGTCGATAAAGCCATAACGGTTGACCACTGGTGGCCAGTTCAAACTCCAACCAATCAAGCTGGGCACTCAGTCCGCCCCCCAAAAAATTTGTTGTCACCTGATTTCCCAACAATCGATTTAATGTTGGTTTTCTTTCTCCGAGGGTAATACATTGAGTTTTTTTCGGGTCAAGACCGACTAACTCTGTGGCCCAAACACGGGCTTCTTCCTCAGTTCCCAGACGGTCTACAATGCCCAGTGCCAAAGCTTGCTCTCCGGTAAAAATCCGCCCATCAGCAAAACTTTTCACCGTTTCCAAGGCTAAATTCCGCGAGGCGGCGACGGTTTCCACAAATTGTTGATAACTGGTATCAATTAACTCTTGGAGAATGCTTTTTTCCGGTTCAGTCAGTTCTCGGTCAAAGGCGAGGATATCTTTATAGGGGCCTGATTTGATTACTTTGAAGGACACGCCGATTTTTTCTAGGAGGCGTTCGATATTATTGCCTCGGAGAATTACCCCAATGCTGCCAGTGATCGTGCCTGGGTTGGCCATAATATGATGGGCGCCCATGCCGATATACACCCCTCCAGAGGCGGAAATGTTGCCAAAGCTGGCGATGATTTTCACTTTTTCGCCTAGTCGCTTCAGGGCGCTGTAGATTTCCTGGGAGTCTCCCACGGTGCCCCCAGGGCTATCAATTCGCAGCAGCAAGGCGGGGAACTTTCTCTCTTCAACGATTTTAAGAGATTCTAAGACTTTTTTACGGGTGCTAGGCCCGATCGCGCCGGTAATTTCAATTCGAGCAATTTGTTTACGAAACTTCTTAAACGGCCAAATCATGGGGTAATTAACAAATATGCGTGAATCAGAACTGCGAGTCAGGGTGCTGACTGCCTTAATTATGACTTTCTTGATCTATCAGTTTACAAGCAGGGTTGAGCAATCTGATATTTTTTCGCTTAAATGAACCGAGCGATGAACCGATCGCGCGATCGCTGTAACCTGGTTGCCTTCCACGGAAAATTGCGATTCCTTAACGGAAAAGAGAAAATTCTTAAAAAAGTTAACATAACTACATATAAGTACATAATTTAGTACAATCATTAAAATCAGCAAAAAGCACCGATCGCCTCCTTCAGGTCTCCCGGAGCGCGATTGGCGTTGCGAAATCCGCTTCGCGGTACGACAGTTTAACCAAAATCTTTTCACCAGCTTATGTTGAAACAACTTGAATTTCCGACCAGCAAAGAACCTACTGCTATATCACCGCTTAACTCCGCGATCCGTTTGCTATTCCTGATCTCACCCTTTTTCTTTTGGGGAACGGCAATGGTGGCCATGAAAGGGGTGATTCCCCACACCACACCCATGTTTATGGCGGGAGTTCGTTTAGTGCCTGCGGGGGTCTTGGTATTGTTGGTCGCTTTTTTAAGTGGTCGTCCCCAGCCGAAAACCGTCTCAGCCTGGCTGTGGATCCTCGCCTTTGCGGTGGTCGATGGGATGATGTTTCAAGGGTTTTTGGCGGAAGGCTTGGTCAGAACTAACGCTGGCTTAGGATCGGTGATGATTGATTCTCAACCCCTGGCAGTGGCGTTGTTATCCGCATGGTTATTTGGGGAAGTGATTGGGGCGATCGGTGCGATCGGCTTGATTATTGGTATTTTGGGCATTAGTCTGATTGGATTGCCCGATGCTTGGATCGTCGGTTGGCTGCATGGACAAAATTTAATGCCATCTCTCGATATCAGCCAGTTATTTAACAATGGTCAATGGTTGATGCTTTTGTCCGCTTTATCAATGGCTGCGGGAACGGTGATGATGCGTCGGTTAGCGCGGGAAGCGGATCCCGTAGTGGCTACCGGATGGCACATGATTTTGGGCGGTATTCCTTTATGGGTGATTAGTGCCACGACAGAATCAGAACAGTGGGTTAATATTAACTGGGATGGTTGGCTTGCTTTGGCATATTCCACTGTGTTTGGGAGCGCGATCGCCTATGGCCTGTTTTTCTATTTTGCCGCCAAAGGCAATCTCACCAGTCTCAGTGCGCTGACTTTCCTCACACCCGTGTTTGCATTACTGTTTGGTAATATCTTTCTCTCGGAAACGTTATCCGGGGTGCAATCTATCGGTGTCAGTCTGACCCTGGTTAGCATTTATTTAATTAATCAGCGGCAGGCGATCGCGGAAAAACTCAACTTCCAGCAGTCAAACCCAGCCAGCGTTTATCTGGGAGATCAACCTACCGGCGAACAATTGCGTCTGTCACTTGTCAAAGAAAACCCACCGATTGAAGTTCCGGTAAAAGTTCAGAGCCTAGAATCTGATTCTTAAACGGTTATTGACACCAAAACAAGTGCGATTCTGCTTTACTCGGATCCAGAGACGGGAATCGCACTTGTCTTTTGCGGAAACGCGAAATCATATCGGTGATCAAAAGGATGACCCTAGCTGAAACTCCGGGATATGATGACTCTGGTTGCTGCTTTTCACCCTGAGTAAGGTTAATTAAAGGTTATGATGACCTCTTACCGTCTTATTCTATGTTTAATTATCAGCCTGAGTAGCTGTGGCGGCGATCCTAGTTCAGCGAGTCAAGTCGGGCAAGTTCCGATCCCTATCAGGGAAGCATCCCAGAGCACCTCTGAGACTTTCCTGGGGTCTAACTCGTTGGGTCAGCCATTCCAGACTTCGGCAAATGCCAATAGTCACAGGAATTCTGAATACTTAGAGTCGCTCGCCACTCGTGAAAATAAAAGTAGGTCTAATAGGTCTAAAAAAGATTTATTTTGGCTCGCTTTAATTATCTTTTCGACCATCTTCAGTGCAGCAATTTTTGCTGGATTATTTTATTTACTCACCAATTCCAACGTTGAAGAAGAGGCTGATGAATCAACTGAATCAAATAATACCGAGGGTGCCGACGCCGAAAGATCATCCTCCGAGATTAATTCTCAGCCAACCACCGGCAACCAACATGAAGAAAGTGAAGCAACCGCCGCTCCGAATGAGCAAAATTCGGCAGAAGATTCACCTAATAATCTTTCCCCTAACCTCTCAGCCATCGAGCAAAATTCAGCCGAAAATTATCAACCAGAATCAGAGCCAAATCCTGAACCAAATCAGCCAGATAGTCACAGAACTAAACCCACAAAAAAGAAAAATTTTTTTCGGGACTTTTTTGGCCGAAAATCTCCTGATGCGCCAAGCATAACCGAGGATGTTCAGGCTTTTCATGGGTCGTCACATCATCAAAAGAAATCGGCAAACCAATCGGCAAACCAATCGGCAAATCAATCGGCAAATCAATCGGCAAATCAACCAGAGCGTCACGGAAAACATCCGGTAGAGCAACCGTTGCGTAACCTCCCAGAACAACGGACATCTTTTCCTCAAGACAATAATGTAGAAATTACCGCTGATACAGCTAAAGGCAGCAGCAGTTTTGCGAGCGACAAAACTACTCGCTTGGCCAAAATCGATATTATCGAAGAATTAATTAAAGATTTACAAAATCCCGACCCAGTAAAACGACGTAAATCTATTTGGGAACTGAGTCAACAAGGTGATTCTAGGGCAATACAGCCTTTAGTCGATTTAATCATTGATTCCGATTCTAAACAAACCAGTTTAATTCTGGGGGCATTGTCGGAAATTGGCACTCGGACTCTGAAACCCCTGAACCGAGCCCTGGCACTCTCCCTACAAGATCGGAACCCTGATGTCCGTAAAAATGCGATTAGAGATTTAACCCGGATTTATGATTTAATTAATCAAATTACCCAGTTATTAACTCATGCGGTTGATGATGCCGATCCTGAAGTTCGAGAAACCGCTCGATGGGCTTTGACTCAATTAAGTCAACTCAATAAAACTTCTGGTTGTCCATCCCCATCTACTATGCATCCTTCAATTTCCCCTGGGGATAATTATCGAGAATAATTAACGGGTTAAGTCAGGTTTATAACGGTTTTATAACGGTTTTATAACGGTTTTCAAATATTGCCGATCGCATTTTATATCTTGATAAATTAGGCTAAGATATTCCAGTTAAACCGTTCTAGTAAAAAGATTCTAGTTAAAAGATTCTGGCTAAAATAACTGAAATGCAATCTCAAACGGAAAATTTCCCATCGGATATTCAATTTGCTGCACCTTTGCAACCAGGCGATCGCCTAAATTTGGTTGCCCCTAGTGGGGCTCTAATATCAGAAACTTGGGCAAAAGGGTTGGAAATTTGGCGTCAGCGGGGTTATCAAATTGAATTATCTCCCGGTTATGATCGCGTCTGGGGCTATTTAGCGGGTACAGATAGTCAGCGTCGGCAGCAGTTGACCGAAAGTTGGCGCGATCGCCTCTGTAATGGCGTCCTCTGTGCCCGTGGGGGCTATGGTGCCGCCCGCTTACTGGAAAATTGGCATTGGCCTCTTGAGGCATCCGGTCAATTAAACCCTAAATGGTTAATTGGGTTTTCCGATATCACTGCTTTGCTGTGGAGTCTCTATCAGCAAGGGGTTGGCACCGTACATGGGCCGGTATTAACCACTTTGCCGGACGAACCGGATTGGTCGGTGCAGCGACTTTTCGACCTAGTAGAAGGACGCCCTTTAGCCCCGTTGACTGGGGAAGGGTGGGGCGGTGGAAAAGTCAGCGGACGGTTACTTGCCGGAAATCTCACCGTAGCCACCTATCTGCTACATACCCCCGTCCAACCATCTTTAGATGGGGTGATTTTGGCGTTTGAAGATGTCGGAGAAGCCCCCTATCGAATCGATCGAATGTTGACACAGTGGCGCATGATGGGGGCTTTTGCCGGAGTACGAGGGATTGCTTTGGGCCGGTTTAGCGGTTGTGATAATTTAGCCAAAAGTCCCAGTTTGACTGTGGCGGAAGTTTTGCGCGATCGCCTTGGTGATTTAGGCATTCCCATTGTTTCTGATTTGCCCTTTGGTCACGATGGGGCTAATGCCGCATTACCTGTAGGGGCGATCGTCGAACTGGATGCCCAAATTGGAACTTTATCTTTTTAATTTACTCTAACTTATTTAACCATACAATATCAAGTTTATCCGTTTTAAAAATAGTCTAATTATCATGCTAATTTTATCACAATTTAGCTAATTATTTGGGTAAATTATTGATATTTATGGACATAGCTTAACTCAAAAAATGGCAAGAAATCATCATCTTTAGAGAAATGGGTATATCTTTAATCAGAAATGCGCTAATCGGAACTGCTTTAGTAGGAAGTGCGAGCGCGGCCAGCAACACTTTTGCCGCCAAACCAGCCGGAGCACAATTAACTCCCCAACCTTGGGCATCTCTCGGTGTTCAAGACAGCGAACTCACTTATTCTGTCGGAGTTCGGGCTTTAGGTTTTGGCGCCGAATTGGGCATCAATAATCAAAACGCTGTGGGGGTGGATGTGCTGAAATTTATTAATCCTCCTTTTATTAGTCTAATTTCGGGCTATGGTGGCGTTGGACTATATGAAAAAGGGAATAGCGACGGGTCAGAATTTGCCTATTCTGCTGGGGTACAAATTCGACCCGACGGTAATTTTTTCTTTGGCGCTGGCTATCATAATATTCGCGGCTTCAATGGTCAAATAGGATTTAAGCTATTTTAAAGGCAGAGGGATGATTGTCTGATGCAAAATCAAGCTTCAGCAATCATCCCCAAGCATGGGTTAATACGCACATAAATCTAACAACATAAATCTAATTAAGCCAATGTTGTTAAGCCAATATTAAATTTGGTTAATTTAGCCAGGTTAAGCATTTTTTGGGCAGTTTAATTCTTGATGGATAATTAATCTTTATCGGTAGGTTCAATCGCTAAAAATAGATGTCATATATCTCAAAATTAGATAGTTTAACAATCAGCTATATCCTGAACGATTGCGATTAATTTCGCGCTATTTAAAGACCGCATATAGCGGAAAAATACCGCTGGAAAAATAGAAATCATGGAAACTTTTTAAGGCTTCTTTAACCTAGCTAGATCGCAAGCAAGCCAAGAGGGAAGCCCAGGAAAAGTTCTGGCTTCACTTCGGCGATCGCCAATTGGCCGTTCTCAGGCTTTGGGACGGCCTAATGCTCAAAATCGGGTATCTCTACCTTCATCCAGGACTTAGGCCAAACGCAACCCAGACTTAATCCCCCAGACTTAATCCCCCAGACTTAACCCATTTAGATTTAAGATGAGATATGATTGGCATAAATCCTTAAATTCTTTTAAGCTGAAAGTTATAATTGATATCTAAATACTTGTCAATCGTGACGACTACCGTTAGGCATGAATAACAAAAATATTAATAATACTTGCTACTTGTAGGACTTACGCACTCACCCTATATGCTCACCCTATATACAGGGACGAAACGGGGGCATTACCCCTACACAACCCTAAATGTCACAACCGTGGATCAGTCTTAAATTTCCTCAAACAAAACGCCTACAGGAGGTCAATTACAGTGTTTAACTCCACTGAAATACTCATTAACGCCTTTGTCGATCAACTTCAGGATGCCTACCATAGGACTTATGGAGGTTATAAGCCAGACTACGCGGAGATTATTGCCTGGGCTGGTGGAATGGCCTTAGAAAATATCGCCAACAGTGATGCTTTGTATCACAATGTCGAACATACCATTCTAGTGACATTAGTCGGTCAGGAAATTTTGCGGGGCAAGCATATCCGCGAGGGTGGGGTTTCCTGCGAAGATTGGTTACATTTTACCATCTCCCTACTGTGTCACGATATTGGCTACGTCAAAGGCGTTTGCCGCCAAGACTCCAAATTATTAGGATTTTATGCCACCGGAGTTGATGCTCAAACGGTGTCCTTGCCTGCCGGGGCAACCGATGCCAGCTTAACCCCCTATCATGTGGATCGGGGTAAGCTTTTTATTAGCGAACGCTTCTGCGGTCACAAACTGATTGATGCTCAGACTATTATGCGGAACATCGAACTGACTCGTTTTCCGGTGCCTTCCGATGAGGATCATCAGGATACGGTGAATTATCCGGGACTGGTTCGAGCGGCGGATCTGATTGGTCAAATGAGTGACCCGCGCTATTTGCAAAAGATTAGTGCGCTGTTTTATGAATTTGAAGAAACCGGCACCAATGCCAGTTTAAACTATAAAAATCCAGGGGATTTACGGGACAATTATCCCAAGTTTTATTGGCAAGGCGTTTATCCCTATATTCACCATGCCCTGAAGTATCTTGAATTGACTCAAGAAGGTAAACAAATTATTGCCAACCTTTATGCCAATGTCTTCCGCGTAGAACATGCTCAACCTTTAAATAATAAGGTGGGAGTGGCTTAAGTCCGTTTTTTGCCCCCATGAGAAGAAAACAGGAAAGAGGTTCGAGGAAAGAGGAAAGAGGGTGTAGGGTGTAGGGTGTAGGGTGTAGGGTGTAGGGGTTTGAGGAAAGAGGAAAGAGGAAAGATATTCTCTATTCTCTTTTCTCTATTCTCTCTCCTCTATGTTGCTACTTTTTAATATTGTTTAAGTGCCCGACGCATATCTCGTTGATCGTCCCGCCGTTTCACATCCTCACGTTTATCGTGAAGTTTTTTACCCCTAGCGAGTCCTAGGGCTACTTTAACTTTGTTGTTACTCATATACATTTTTAACGGCACCAAGGTTAACCCTTTCTGCTCGATTTTGCCCACCAGTTTGTTAATTTCTTTGCGGTGTAACAAGAGTTTGCGATCGCGGCGAGGTTCGTGGTTATAATACTGACTGGCTTGTTGAAATGGGGAAATATGGGCGTTGAATAGCCAAACTTCGCCACCTCTAACTAAGGCATAAGCATCTTGTAAATTAGCGCGGCCTGCGATAATAGATTTGACCTCGGTTCCTCTAAGTTCAATTCCCGCTTCATAAGTTTCCAGAATTTCATAGCGAAACCGGGCTTGTCGATTATCTGTGAGTAATTTCATTTTCTGGGTTTTTTCAGCCATAATTCTTTATTTGTTGTTGGTTGGTGGTTGGTTGTTGGTGGTTGTTTGTTGGAGAACGGGGGACAGTTATCAGGCAACGGGGAACAGGGAAAGTGAAAAGTTAAAAGTTAAAAGTTAAAAGTTAAACGAAATATCACTATTCACTATTCACTATTCACTACATTCACCACTGTTCCCTGTTCCCTGTTCCCTGTTCCCTAACCAATAACCACCAACCAAATCATCCCTACCCAACAACCACCAACGAACAACTAACAACGAACAACTAACAACGAACAACCAACAACCAACAACCAACAACTAATCACAAGGCAGAGAGATTTTTTACCCGATAACCAATGTCTCGGCGATAATAAGCCCCTTCAAATTCGATACAATCCACCGCCTGATAAGCATTGGCTAAGGCTTCGTCAAAATTACTGCCGCTTGCTGTGATGCCTAAAACCCGACCGCCATCAGTGACGATTTCCCCATCCTCCGAGAGTTTTGTCCCGGCATGAAAAACGATCGCCCCAGTATCAGCGGCTTTGTCCAAACCGGTGATCACTTTTCCTTTTTCATAACTGCCAGGATAACCAGCGGAAGCCATCACCACACAACCGGCAGCCCCTGGTTTCCATTGAATTGGCAGCCTGGACTCCAAGCGTTTTTCCACACAAGCCAACATCAAATCTTCTAAGGGGGTTTCCAGTAACGGCAGAATAGCTTGAGTTTCGGGATCTCCAAAGCGACAGTTAAATTCCAACACCTTGAAATCCCCATTGGGGGCAATCATCAAGCCCGCATAGATCACCCCACAGTAATCAATGCCGCGCTGGCGCAAAGCCTTGAGCGTGGGTTCAAGCACTTGTTGCTGAATTCTTTCTTGAAGGGCGGGGGTGACAATGGGAGTTGGGGTGTATGCACCCATGCCGCCGGTATTTGGCCCGGTATCTCCTTCGCCCACTTGTTTATGATCTTGAGCCGCTAACAAAGGCACCACCGTTTTTCCATCAGTCAGGGCTAATACCGAAGCCTCTTGACCGGGTAAAAATTCTTCAACCACCACACATTCACCGGCAGACCCAAAGACACCGCCAAAGGCTTCCGCGATCGCGGCTTCTGCCTCTGCGATCGTTTGTGCCACCGTCACCCCCTTGCCCGCTGCCAAACCATCAGCCTTAATCACAATTGGCACGGCTTGCTCACGCACATAAGCGATCGCCTCATCCAGTTGGGTATGGGTAAATACAGCGGCAGCGGCGGTAGGAATTCCCGCTTCTTGCATCAAAGCTTTTGCCCAAGACTTACTTGCTTCAAGTTGGGCGCCAGTTTGGGTAGGCCCAAACACTTTCAAACTATGGGCTTGGAGAAAATCCGTAATTCCCAACGCCAGAGGCACTTCTGGCCCCACCACCACCAAAGAAACATCATTGGCCAAAGCACAATCCTTAATCCCTTGGAAGTCATCCACCGCCAAAGGATAATTTTGGCACCCCGGCATCATCGCCGTCCCCCCATTGCCAGGGGTACAGATCACCTGCTCTACTTTATTTGATTGCAGCAGTTTCCAAGCCAGAGCGTGTTCACGCCCTCCATTGCCAACGACTAAAACTTTCACTAAGTTTCCCTCAAACAATTATTTTTTATTTGTTATTTCTTATTTGTTATTGTTATTCGTTATTCGGTGTTCATCACTAGCTCTTCATCGGTGATGTCAGCGTTATCCATTTTGCTTTGCTGGTAAAGCTGTTTAAATTTCTGCTGCTGCTGTTGGTGAGCCACAATCGGCCCTGGGTAGTTAGCAGCTTGGAGGTCTTCAGCGGGAATTTTAGCCGTGATGAGAAACTTAGGATCCACGCGGCTGAGTTCTGGGAGCCAGCGCAGAATATATTCCGCATCGGGAGCAAATTTTTTCGCCTGAGCAGCGGGGTTAAAAATTCTCATCGGTTTCGGATCCATGCCACTAGAAGCGGTCCATTGCCAACCCCCGTTATTAGCGGACAAGTCCCCATCAATCAGGGTTTGCATAAAGTATTTTTCGCCCCACTGCCAATTGATGATTAAATCTTTGGTCAGGAAACTGGCGACAATCATCCGACAGCGATTATGCATCCAGCCGGTTTCATTGAGTTGGCGCATGGCGGCATCAACGATCGGATAGCCGGTACGTCCTTCGCACCAAGCTTGGAAATATGCTGAATTATTGTCCCAGGGGAAATTTTTCCAAGCAGCGCGGTATGGCCCATCGGCCAATTCCGGGAAATAATACATAATATGTTGATAGAACTCTCGCCAAGCCAGTTCTTGTTGCCAAGTGCGGATACTTAAGCGAGCTTCATCACTGCGAGATTCTTTCCAAGCCGTCTCGCTCGCTGCCCAAACATTTCTAATGCCAATCACGCCAAATTTTAGCGCCGCACTGAGTTGCGAGGTGCCGGGGATATCGGGAAAGTCTCGTTGTTTGTCGTAGACGAAAATCTTGCCACGGCAGAAATCCTCCAGTTGAAGTTGGGCGGCTCTTTCCCCAGGAGCCTGCACCAATGGCCGATCCCAAATAAATCCTAAGTCTTTGGCTGTGGGAATACGAGCGCTGGCCCCAGCATCGTAGGCAGCGGCCAACTCATTATCACTCAAAGCCACCATTCGTGGCATTTTTGGCATCGGTGCCGCCTTATTTTTCCGACTCCAATTTTTCCAAAACGGTGTGTAAACCGTGTAAGGTTTCCCCGTCCCAGTAAGTACCGTCCCCGGTGGTAATAGCAGCTGATCCCAAAAGGTGTTCACTTCGATGCTTTTTTCTTGGAGGGCAGCTTCAACCTTTTGATCTCGATGTTTTGAGTAGGGTTCAACATCAGAGTTCCAATAAACCGCCTGTGCCCCCAGTGCAACCGCTAATGACGGGATAGCTTGTTCTGGTTGGCCTTGAAGAATTAATAACTGACTTCCCATCCGGGCATAGTTTTCTTGCAGTTCTTGCAAGCTACCAAGAGCGTAAGCCATCCTTGCCGGTGCTACGTCATCTCTCTCTAAAATATTCGGATCTAGGCAAAATACACCCACCACTTTGGGACTAACCTTGCGAGCATTTGTCAGTCCCACGTTGTCGGTTATGCGTAGATCCCGCCGGTGCCAAAATAAAATTACGCCATCAGCCATTAGCTTAGATACGCTGAAATTCTTAAATTCTTAATCCTAGCATAGTTTTGTGCCAATTTTCCGCAAAAATACCGGATTGGTCAGCAGGGAGGGGTGTGGGGTGTGTAGGGTGTAGGGACTCTCCTGGGTTAGTTAGGCTAGGTTAAAAAAGGACGAGCTAAGAAAAAACTAGCGATAGATTTAGCATCGATCAGTTCACCGCCTAAAATGGCTTTTTCTAATTCTTGAGGAGACATAAACACCAGTTCGATATCCTCGTCCTTATCTTGGGCGGGGGGGTTGGGTAGTTTTTCTAAGTTCTGGGCTAAAAAAGCATAGATAATTTCGTCAGAATAACCGGGGGCTAAGACAAATTGACCTAAGTTTTTCCAGCTATGGGCGCGGTAGCCGGTTTCTTCTTCGATTTCCCGTTTGACGGTGGTTTCTGGGTCTTCATCATGTTCTAAAGTTCCCGCTGGAAATTCTAAAATCCGCGATTCTACCGCAAAGCGATATTGTCTTAAAAGGATGAGTTTGCCATTGTTGGTGACTGGAATACAAAGGGCTCCACCGGGATGCCGGATACATTCCCATTCTCCTTCTACACCATTAGGTAAGCGGAGAAGATTGACATCAAAACCAAATTTTCGTCCTGAATAAGATAAACGATGTTTGATTAGTTGTGGCGGTTCATTACCAATTGACATAGAATTATTTCGAGTTAAGTAGTTGGGAAAAAATATATTTTTACTGGAGTGATCGCTATCGAGTAAATCAAGTATAAATATGCTTGATTTTCCTGACCTAATTTGACTTAATTTGGCTGCCGGCTGCATTTGGGTCAGATTTGCCTTTTAGGTGCAGTTATTCAACGGTGTGACCGGCAGCAGCGATCGCCTCTTTAATTGCAGTTTCTGAAGCCTGAGTTTCTACCTTGACCAATTTGGTAGACAAGTCAATGGTGACTTTGGCTCCGGCATCGAGATTTTTGATGGTTTTGGTGATAGTTTCAACACAACCTTCACAAACCATTGAAGGCACTTTCATTTCTAGGGTCATGGTCAAGCCTCCGCCAGGGTGATAGATAAATTGCTGGGCTAACTTTCTTTATGGGTGGGGGTTGTTGCTTGGCTTTAACCAATGCCACTACCCAGAAATAGTCTAGCATTTACTCACGGGAAAAGCGATCGCTGTTCATTAGATAATTCTTGATAAATAAAGATCGATCGTATCGTCGGAATTCAGGCGCTTGCCCTTGAAGTTATTGTAGATCGAGAATCTTGGGGAGCACGCCATACCTCAAAAGCCCGTAAAAGCAGCGCCCATCTCTGTTGAAAACCTTCTTTTCTTACATCCGCCATGAGTATTTGCATCAATCCCAATTGCCCAAACCCGGTAAATTCCGATCAAGTCAACTTTTGCCAAAGCTGTGGATCCGAGTTATTGCTTCAGGGACGATATCGGGTCATGCGCCTTATGGGTCAAGGGGGGTTTGGCAAGACCTTTGAGGTGACTGACAGAGGCACCCACAAAGTTTTAAAGGTGTTGATCGCGAACGAACCAAAACATATTTCTTTGTTTGAACAAGAAGCGCGGGTGTTGACCCAGCTAAATCATCCGGGAATTCCTAAAGGCGATGGTTATTTTACCGTCGTACCCAGAGGCGGTAGCGAACCTTTGCATTGTTTGGTGATGGAATATATCGCCGGTCAAGACTTGAACGAGTGGTTAGCGGCTCGCAACAATCAACCGATTCCAGAATCTTTGGCCTTAGAATGGTTGCGGGAGTTAGTCACCATTTTGCATCAAGTTCATCAACAAAACTTTTTCCACCGGGATCTGAAGCCGTCAAATATTATGCTCAAACCCGACGGACATCTGGCTTTAATTGATTTTGGCACCGCCCGTCAGGTGACACATACTTATCTGGAAAAAGTGAACCTGGGGCAAGCGATGACGGGGATTGTTTCAGCGGGCTATACTTCCCCAGAACAGGCGATGGGCAAAGCGGTGCCTCAGTCAGATTTTTTTGCCTTGGGTCGCACCTTTGTCTATTTGCTGACCGGGAAATCACCGAATGTTTTTCCGGAAGATCCCGCTACAGGGCAATTATTGTGGCGGGATAGTGCGCCGCAAATTTCCCCAGCTTTGGCGGACTTGATCGACCAATTAATGGCCTTGTTGCCAGCCAACCGTCCTCAAAGTACCGGAGATTTATTACAGCGGTTGAGAAATCTGTATCAACCGGGACTCACCCCTGGAAAAACTGAGTCAACGAGTACGAAGGCCACCGTTGCCGTGAATGGGCGTTATGGTTATGTTTCTGGCAACGATCGATCTGATAGTCCTCCTTATACTAAATTCGTGATTGGGTTAGTGATGGTGGCTTTGACTTGGGTGGGGGTGCAGATTTATCAGTCTACGCGATCGCCCCTAGGCATTGATGGCACTACGGGCAATCTGCCCACTTCCTCCGGGGAACAGACTTCCACACCGGAACCTACACCCAAGCCGGAACCTACGCCCAAACCGGAGCCTGCTCTCACACCGGATCCCACCCCCAAACCAGAACCCACACCGGAACCCACACCAGAACCCACACCGGAACCCACACCGGAACCCACACCGGAACCCACACCGGAACCCACACCGGAACCCACGTCCAAACCAGAACCCACACCGGAACCCACACCGGAAGTTGAAAATACCAAGCCGCCAGAAGTTGTTCAGAATACCGCCGGAAATTTTCAGGCAAAGATGACGATTTCCGCTCACCAAAAGCCGGTTGCTTCAGTGGCGATTAGCCAAAACGGTGAAGTAATTGCCACAGGTGGGGCAGATAGTGATGTGAAACTTTGGGATCTGAAAACGGGAAAGGAAATTAACCGATTTTCTCGACATTCGGGCCATGTTTGGGCAGTAGCAATTAGTCCCGATAGTCAAACGGTGGCTAGTGGCAGTGCCGACACTAAAATTATGTTGTGGGATGTGCAAACTGGCAAATTAAAGCAGACATTATCTGGACATAGGGATCAAGTTCATGCGCTTGCCTGGAGTCCTGACGGTCAAACTTTAGCCAGTGGTTCTGGCGGGGTGGGTAAAGATTTTTCCGTGCGTCTTTGGGACGTGGGAAGTGGTAAAGAAACCGCAGTTTTAAAAGGTCATAATGACCGAGTATATGCGATCGCTTTTAGTGCCGATGGCGGAAAATTAGCCACCGGGAGTATGGATAAAACGATTAATATTTGGGATAGCCAAAGTGGAGAAATATTACAAACTTTAGAGGGCAGTAAATTATCCGGTTACTCTTTAGTATTTACTCCCAATGGCCAGAGTTTAATTAGTAGTGACGATCGGGATATTAAAGTTTGGAATTTAAATACAGGTGAGGCGAATAGTTTCAGAGGTCATGGGGATGTGATTAATGCGATCGCCCTGAGTAATGATGGCCAATATTTAGCCACTGCGAGTAAAGATAAAACGGTTAAATTATGGGATTTAGCCAGTGGCAAAGAAATAGCTACACTGACGGGACATAACCAAGAAGTGCGATCGGTTGCCTTCAGTGATGGTTATTTAGTCAGTGGGGATACGGAAGGAAAAATGAAAATCTGGACTAAGCAATAGAGGGGAAAAACAACAGCAACCTGGTTTACTTTGCCTGGGGAATATATGGGCAATTTAGCGACAATAAACCCGGTTTTTTTGCTTACAAAATCTGAGACAAAAATTTATATACCAGGCGGAATAAAGCTGTCACGGCTGTGGCACATAAAGCCCCAAACAGAGGATATAAAATAATCAGTTGACCGGGGACTGGCCCCCGTAACGGCGGGATAAAAAAGACAATTGCTAAAGAAATTAAGGCAATAATTAACAAATCGTATTTTTCAATAATTCGTCGATTTTGTACAAAGAATAAACCAGCCAAAACTCCTAACCAAAGCAAGGTACTCACAGCCGGAACCCGAATTAAATTGCCGATCGCCACTAAGAGCAAAGCGCCTTCAAACCCGGTAAATGCCGCCCCGGTTAAGACTTCTAGGGTAGAAAATTGACCAGACTGAGAGGCGATCGGAGAAACTTTGACCGGAGATGGAGGTGGGGTTGGCTGTACTGGAACCGGCAAATTAGAGGCAGGAGGGTTGACCGTTGGCTGGGGATTTGCTGCTGGTGTCGGCGCTGCTGTCGTTGCTGGTGTCGGCGCTGGTGTCGGCGCTGGTACGACGGGTTGCGGTTTTGGGATGGGGGGTTGTGGGATGGGGGGTTTTGGGATGGGAGGTTGGAGGGCGTCCAGGACTTGTTCCGCAGAAGCATAGCGATCGCTGGGTGTGGGCAAAAGCATTTTATCCAGCACATCCCCTAAGTGATTAGATACTTGGACATACTTGCGCCAATCCCACTGATTACTATAAGAATCAAACAGTTCTTGGGGCGGTTTCCCGGTTAATAACATAATACAAGTCACCGCTAACGCATATAAATCTGTAGAGGGAAAAACACTGCGACCCGCCATTTGTTCTGGGGGAGCAAAACCCATAGAATAAATCCCGGTAGAGCGACCGACCCCACCACTGGCTGCGGCTTGGGTGACTTGTTTCACTGCCCCAAAATCTAACAGAAACAAACGCCCGGAATTGCGCTGGCGCATAATATTAGAAGGCTTAATATCTCGGTGAATCACGTCATGGCCGTGAACAAACTTGAGAATCTCCAAAATTGCTTTCAATACTTCTAATACTTCCGCTTCAGAAAACCGACCTTTTTGGCTTAATTCTTCTTCTAAATTATGCCCATCAATAAATTCTTGAACTAGATAAAAATATTGCCCTTTTTTTTCGCCTCGCCACCCAGAAGCTTCCAGGGGAAAATAAGCCAACAAATCAGGAATTGCCGGATGTTTTCTGCCTAAATTGTCCAGAACTACCGCCTCTCGTTCAAACAAATTTAAAGCCAGTTCCATTTGTTGTGGACTTAAGTCTCCAGCGGGCTGAAATTGTTTCACCACACATTCACGCATTCCTGGCGAGCGGCGATCAAACGCCAAAAAAGCCGCCCCAAATCCTCCTTGTCCTAAGAGTTTTTGCGGCAGATATCGACCATCTAAAATCAATGGCATTCCACAAGTTGTGCAATATTTTTGTTGCACAGTCTTTAAGGTTTTATGATCGTCGAGATCGGGAAAATCATTGTTGGGACGAGGACAGCCTGGACGAGTACAGAAAATCTTCATAACTTTTAGCAATTTGGGAGGGTATTTTCTGGCAATTTCCTGACCGTTGACAGTCACATTCTGGCCACTGGCAACGGTCAACCGTTAATAACCGTTAATAAAAGTCAGCGATTAGTTAAATTAGAAGCCGCCGCTGCTTCAGGGTCAGATAGATCATTGGCGATCGCTGATTCTACCTTTGGGGAATGTCCCGCTTCATCCTCCAACCATTTTGGCGCCGCACCAAACTGAGGTAAAATTTCCCGACTAAATGCCTCTGCTGCTTTGGAGCGATAGCGATTCGGATTGACCATCACCCATAATGTTCGTTTAACTTCTACTTCATCAATCGTGACTCGGTGTAATACACCCATCTGCAACTCTTTCTCGATCGCGGAAATTGAAACAAAAGCGGCTCCTAAACCAGCTTGAACCGCGTTTTTAATCGCTTCAATAGAGTTTAGTTCCATTTCTACTTTTAACCGCCTGGTATCAATTTCATATCGAGTCAGAACTTGATCGATGACTTTTCTAATGGTTGACTGAGAGTCTAAGGTAATAAACTGTAATTTATAAAGATCGTCTTTATTGATGGTGTTTAATTTCGCCATCGGATGAGACACTGGCACGATCAGGGCTAATTCATCCTCGGCATAAGACTGCACTTTCAGAGAGTCTTGTAACTCGGTGGGTACCTCACCGCCCACGATCGCCAAATCCACTTGTCCATTGGCCACACTCCAAGCCGTCCGACGAGTCGAGTGAACATGGAGTTGCACTGCCACATCAGGATACCGCTTACGGAACATTCCAATCATCCGAGGCAATAGATAAGTGCCCGTAGTTTGAGAGGCCCCGATAATCAAGGTGCCACCTTGGAGATTTTGTAAATCTTCAATCGCCCGACAAGTTTCTTGACAAAGACCGAGAATTTTTTCACCATAACTGAGTAACAAGTGACCCGCTTCGGTCAACTGCGCTCTTCGACCGCCTCGGTCGAACAAAGGCACATCTAACTGTCGCTCTAAATTTTGTACTTGCAGACTGATAGCAGGCTGGGAGACAAATAGACTATCCGCAGCGCGTTTGAAGCTTCCTTCAGCATAAATTGCTTTGAGAATGCGTAATTGATCTAAAGTAAAAGGAATCTCCGACATAGTTTTTCTCCGGGTAGGGATTCTTGATAATTTTTGGGAGGCCAGAAAGGTCAATACAAAAAACGGAGTTCTTTGGTCAGGACAAAAAGAGATCTCCTTAGCTGGACGGCGACCAGGAACCAAATATCCCCAATTTACCGGGTTCCCAGTGCCTCATAGATCTTCGTCTCCGGGACTAAGGGTGAGTATTGAATAAAGATTTTCTTTTGATGGCGGAAAAAATGTTCTTTGGGCTGTAGTCCTCCCACGGTCTTTTTGTAAAAGGGATTGCAATTGCAGTTTATCAATATCTTGACCCTCCTGACGCGCACCGGATAGCTTGCTCCCAGATCGATAAGATATACCAAGGAAGATCCTCTCAGCCGAAAGCTTCCCCTCACTGGGGCGATGAAGGTGGGGCGATGAAGGTAAGTGATTCATTCAGTACTGGTTTCGTCTGGAGAATATCATCTCCACAATTGAGGAAAGCTCATGGCCTGAGTCGGAATTATGTCACGATGGTTGTTGATGACTCTAATTGTTCTTGCTGGAGATTAAAAACTAGAAATGAGTATTAACTGGTTGACTCTAAGCCATTTTAAGATGATGGGGCTATTGTTGGGGTTCGCGATCGCCCACAGTGGTTTAGCAGCCTTGCGACCCAGGGGGGAAACTTTGATCGGCGCCCGGTTGTACCGGGTGCTGTTTGCCTTAGTCAGTCTGCCTTTGGCTGTTGTGTTAATTATTTACTTTTTCAACCATCGCTATGATGGTTTACAACTTTGGCAACTTCAGGGGGTTCCCTTCGTCAAACCGATTGTTTGGGTACTTTCAGCAATTTCCTTTTTCTTTCTTTATCCAGCCACATTCAATTTAATGGAAATTGCCGCGCTCAAAAAACCGGAAGTTCACCTTTATGAGACTGGGATTATTCGCATTTGCCGTCATCCCCAAATGGTCGGTCAAGTGATTTGGTGTGTGGCTCATACTCTTTGGATTGGCACCAGCTTTACTTTAGTCACATCCATAGGGTTAATCCTACATCATTTATTTGCTGTGTGGCATGGCGATCGCCGTTTAATGGCTCGTTATGGCGAAGCATTTGCTCAAGTCAAAGAGCGGACATCAATCATTCCTTTTTTAGCCATTCTCCAAGGCCGACAAACCATCAATTTTACAGAGTTTATCCGACCTGCCTATTTGGGAGTTACCATTTTTATCTTTGGTTTATGGTGGGCGCACCCCTTACTCATGCAAGCAACTGCCGCTGTTGCTTGGTAAGGGATAAAAAAATAAAAAATAGCCAAATAATCTTGTTGATGTAAAATATTCTTAAATCTCGTTTATTTAGGTAATTATTAATAATTACCTTTTTATTTCTCGTCAGAAAGTAATTCATTAAATATCAAAATTATCCCCAAGTAAGCGCTGCTATCGAACCAGAAAAAAAGCAAATAAATGTATTAAATAGCTTTCTTGAGCCATAATATAATAATTTTTTTCAAAAATAATTAACAGCTAATCTTTTGAGTAGTTTAAAAATTAATAATATATAATATAACTTGCCTAAATCAGTACAATGACAAATAAATAATTATAATTCTCATAATATTTAATCACTTATGATAATTTGGTGGCACATAAAGCAATAAGTAATTATTGAGGACAAGCACATCCCTAAATCATCAATAAAAAAACCAGATGTTGATAGATTTGTTCTCCCAAAGATCGCAAATAGATGTAGCATGATCCCAGGATTGGTTAGAAAACCTATTTGAGCTGAGAGGAAAATGCTGTTGCTAGTCAATGAACGCACTTTTAAACAAGAAGTTTTAGACGCATCCACCCCAGTGATCGTTCACTTTTGGGCTCCTTGGTGTAGCTTGTGTAAGATGATCGAACCCGTGTTGACTTCCTGTCAAGCCCGGTGGGGAGAACAAGTTAAGCTGGTGGGGATCAATGCGGATCAAAGTTTACCCCTAGCCAGCGCTTATCGTCTCACCACCCTCCCTACCATTATCTTGTTTGAAGGGGGCGAAATCCGATATCGCGCTGAAGGGTGCCATCATCGCGATGAACTATACAGCAGCCTGCAATGTCTGATTTTCAAATTAGTCAACCAGGGTCAGCCTCGGTTGCCTCAACCAGAGTATGATGTGAGTTTTGCGAAAAAAACATGATTCACTTGGCGAAAGCGATCGCTTATTTCTTCGTTAGCCTCTGACCGCCAGTACCAGCAAAAATTAATGTAATGAACAATTAACACAGCCGCAGTCAATAAATTCTGCGAATAGACTATGGTATTGAGTGGCGCATAAAGTTAAGAGACTGCGATTGTGTCAAAATGTGATCCAGAGTGTTTCTTAAGTACAAATTCTTAAATAGAAGTTAGTCATGGAACCGATATACCAGTATGCATGGCTGATCCCAGTCTTGCCCTTGGCAGGAGCAATGATTGTTGGCCTTGGCCTGATTTCATACAACAAGGCGACGAATGCTCTGCGGCAAGCTAATGCCGTCTTTGTCGTTTCTTTAGTGGCCGCCTCAATGGTCTTGTCCTTTGTGCTCTTGTGGAGTCAACTCCAAGGACATGAACCTTATACACAAATGTTTGAGTGGGCAGCAGCGGGTAATTTTCATCTATCGATGGGTTATACCATAGACCATCTTTCGTCCCTGATGTTGGTGATCGTGACGACCATCACTTTTTTGGTGATGATTTATACCGATGGTTACATGGCTCACGATCCAGGATATGTGCGCTTTTACGCTTACTTGAGCATATTTAGTGCTTCCATGTTGGGTTTGGTGATCTCTCCCAACTTGGTACAGATCTATGTATTCTGGGAACTCGTGGGGATGGCTTCCTACTTGCTGATTGGCTTTTGGTACGATCGCACCGCTGCGGCTGATGCTTGCCAAAAAGCTTTTGTCACCAACCGAGTCGGGGACTTTGGTTTGCTGCTCGGTATTTTAGGCATCTACTGGGCTACCGATAGTTTTGACTTTATCGTCATGGGCGATCGTCTAACGGAACTGGTGGAGTCAGGGGCGATCGCTTCTGGTCTAGCGGCCTTATTTGCCATATTGGTCTTTCTCGGCCCTGTGGCTAAGTCCGCCCAATTCCCCCTCCATGTCTGGCTGCCCGACGCGATGGAAGGCCCGACCCCGATTTCCGCGTTAATCCACGCCGCCACAATGGTGGCCGCTGGGGTCTTCTTGATTGCCCGGATGTACCCAGTTTTTGCAGAAATTCCCCTGGCAATGAATGTGATTGCTTGGACTGGATGCTTTACGGCCTTCTTGGGGGCGACGATCGCGATTACTCAGAACGACATTAAAAAAGGATTAGCTTATTCTACGATTTCCCAACTTGGCTATATGGTTATGGCAATGGGCGTCGGGGCTTACGGGGCTGGGTTATTCCACTTAATGACCCACGCTTATTTCAAAGCCATGCTATTCCTCTGTTCTGGCTCAGTGATTCACGGCATGGAAGCCGTGGTCGGTCATGACCCCGTACTGGCTCAGGATATGCGTTTGATGGGGGGTCTGCGTAAATATATGCCGATTACCGCCACTACCTTTTTAATTGGCACTTTGGCCATTTGTGGGATTCCTCCCTTTGCCGGGTTCTGGTCAAAAGATGAAATCCTCGGCAGTACCTTTGCCGAAGCACCCGCCATGTGGGTGGTTGGTTGGCTGACCGCTGGTGTAACCGCTTTCTATATGTTTCGGATGTATTTCAACACCTTTGAAGGCAAGTTCCGAGGCAATGAAATCGATATCCGCAACCAACTTTTAGCCACGGCTAATGGTGGTCAACTAGCGCTGGCTTTTGGGCCAGGAGCAATGGATCCCAAAGAACTGGCTCACAGCCATGATGGTGACAACTGCGACCACTCTCACGGCCATAGTGAATATCCCCATGAGTCGCCCTTGACCATGACTTTCCCCTTAATGGCTCTGGCAGTACCTTCAGTGCTGATTGGATTAGTCGGCACCCCGTTTGCCAACTACTTTGAAGAGTTCATTTATCCACCCAATGAAACGGTGGCGGCAGTTCTAGAACACGCTGAGGAATTTGATTTGACTGAGTTTCTGGTGATGGGGGGTTCTTCCGTGGGCATTGCCCTGATTGGGATTACCATTGCTTCGCTGATGTATCTGAAGAAAACCATTGACCCCGCAGCGATCGCCGAAAAAATCCAACCCTTGTATCAGTTATCTCTGAATAAGTGGTACTTCGATGACATCAATGACTTCCTCTTTGTCCAAGGTTCTCGCCGGTTAGCCCGACAAGTCCTAGAAGTGGATTCCCGCGTCGTCGATGGGGCTGTCAACCTGACAGGTTTGGTGACAGTGATTACCGGAGAAGGATTGAAATACTTCGAGAATGGTCGCGCCCAATTCTACGCCTTAATCGTATTTGTGGCGGTTTTGGGTTTAGTGATTATTTCTGGTGTCACCTAACAAGATGAACGGTTATTGCCTGTTAGTTATTTATTATTAGTTATTTGTTGTTAGTTATTTGTTGTTAGTTACTGGTTGTTTGATGATAACCAATAACGAATAACTAACAACAAACAAAAAATAACGAATCACCAATAACCCTCAACGGTGAACCAATAACGAACAACCAACAATGATTGACTAATATGACTGATTTTCCCTGGCTGACTTTCATAATTTTATTTCCCATTGTGGCAGCCCTGGCAATTCCATTGTTGCCCGATAAAGATGGTCAGACCGTCAAGTGGTATTCCTTGATTGTGGCGTTAATTGACTTTGCCGCGATCGCTTATGCTTTCTGCAATCATTACGATCTGAGCAATCCCGACCTGCAACTGGTGGAAAGCTATGCTTGGGTTCCCAGCTTAGATTTAAACTGGTCTGTGGGTGCCGATGGCTTGTCCATGCCCTTAATTCTACTGACTGGTTTTATTACCACCTTGGCAATTTTGGCCGCTTGGCCGGTCACCTTTAAGCCCAAGCTGTTCTATTTCTTAATGTTGGCCATGTACGGTGGTCAAATTGCGGTGTTTGCCGTCCAGGATATGCTGCTGTTTTTCCTGGTCTGGGAACTAGAACTGGTGCCGGTTTATCTGATTTTGTCCATTTGGGGGGGCAAAAAACGCCTCTATGCCGCCACTAAGTTTATTCTCTACACTGCCGGTGGTTCTCTGTTTATTTTGGTAGCAGCCCTGGCAATGGCATTTTATGGCGATACGGTGACATTTGATATGAGAGCGATCGCCGCCAAAGACTACGCCATGAACTTCCAAATGCTCATATACGGTGGCTTTTTAATTGCTTACGGCGTGAAACTGCCCATTTTCCCCCTGCATACCTGGCTACCGGATGCTCACGGGGAAGCCACCGCACCCGCACATATGTTACTGGCTGGCATTCTGCTGAAAATGGGTGGATATGCCCTAATTAGAATGAACGTGGGAATGCTACCAGAAGCCCATGCCCAATTTGCCCCAGTATTGGTAATTTTGGGGGTGGTGAATATTATCTATGCGGCGTTAACTTCTTTTGCCCAAAGAAATCTCAAGCGGAAAATTGCTTACTCTTCCATTTCTCACATGGGTTTTGTCCTAATTGGCATTGCTTCATTTAACGATTTGGGCATGAGTGGGGCAATGCTGCAAATGATTTCCCACGGTTTAATTGGTGCCAGTCTCTTCTTTATGGTGGGAGCCACCTACGATCGCACTCATACTTTGATGTTGGATGAAATGGGTGGCGTTGGGCAAAAAATGAAGAAAATTTTTGCCATGTGGACGACCTGTTCTTTGGCTTCTTTAGCCTTGCCGGGAATGAGTGGATTTGTGGCGGAGTTAATGGTCTTTGTTGGCTTTGCCACCAGTGATGCTTATAACCCCACATTTAGATTAGTGGTGGTAATTTTGGCCGCCGTTGGAGTGATTTTGACGCCGATTTATTTGCTGTCCATGTTGCGGGAAATCCTCTACGGACCGGAAAATAAAGACTTAGTAGAAAGTCAAGTTTTGGTAGACGCCGAACCCAGAGAAGTATTTATTATTGCTTCTTTGTTAGTGCCGATTATTGGCATTGGGGTCTATCCCAAATTAACCACGCAAATTTATGATGCGACTACTCAACAGGTAAATGCTAAACTCAGAGAAGTAGTACTCAGCCAGAAAACTGGCTTCTTGCCGAAATCTCTGTCACCTAACGAAGCACTCAACCAAGATGCTGATAGAAACCAGGTTGCTCCTTCCGTGGCTTTATCAGAACCAATGCAAGCCCCCGCAATTGATACTTTTTTGGGGGAAGCTTGGTAATTTTTGCCGGTGAAATTATCGGAATCTTCTGAATCGATAGACTCAAGAGTTCAAAACTTTTTTGGGGGGTTTTGCCACGCCTTAGAAATTATTTTGGCAGACGGGAAAAACCCGGTTTCTAAAATTTAGAAACAACTTATAAAACCCCCCAAACTTTAACGGTGCCATCGGCACTGCCACTGGCTAAAATATAGGATTTGCCGAATCCTGTAGTGCTGAAACAGAGAGAATTCACGGACTGAGAATGTCCATTCAAAGTTCTGAGTTGTTGACCATTATAAAGATTCCAAATTTTAATACTGGTATCGGCACTGCCACTGGCAAGTTGATGACCATAGGGACTAAATGCCACAGTTGTCACCGCATCTTTATGGGCTTCAAGTGTGCCATAAGCCTCGTTATTTTTCATGTTCCAAATTTTGACGGTGCCGTTCTCTCCAGCAGCGGCTAGAAGTCCAGATCGGCCACTAAAAGCGACTTGGTTGATGCCACGGGAGTGGGTTTTAAAATTGTGCAAGAGTTCGCCGGTGACTGGATGCCAAATTTTGACGGTGCCATCGCTACTGCCACTGGCTAAAATATCTCCCTCCCGATTAAAAGATAGAGAACTTACCCGGTCAGTATGTCCGGTTAAAGTTAATAATTCTTGTTTAGTTTGTAAGTTCCATAATTTAATGGTTTCATCGGCACTCCCCGTGGCAACGATTTTCCCATTCGGACTGATGGCGATCGCATCAATCTGTTCAGAATGCCCCGCTAAAGATTGGATTTCTTGATGGTTTTCTAAATTCCACAGTTTAATCGTGGTATCGTTGCCACCACTGACTAAGGTCTGACCATCAGGACTGAAGGCGATCGCCCAGACTCCGCCTTGGTGTCCTCGCAGGGTTTGGATTAAGTTACCTGTGCGTAAATTCCACAATTTAATCACGCCGTCTCCACTGCCACTGGCTAAAATTGGCCCAGTGGGACTGACGCTGACCACTTCTACCCAACTGGAGTGACCCGTGATGCTGAAAAATTCTTCCCCGGCGTGGAGATTATACAGTTTGGGCGGTTCTTGGGGTTGATTGTTTCCTAAAATTTCCCCATCGGGAGTAAAAATCACTGATTCGGCAAATTCCACATCTCCACCGAGGGTAGCTTTTTCTTCCGTTGTCACCGGATCCCAAATTTTAATGGTGCGATCGCCGCTACCCGTAGCTAAAATCTTGCCATTGGCACTGAAAGCAACCGAACTCACCCAATCAGAATGACCGCGCAGGGTAATATGCTTCTGGGTTGCCAGATCCCAAAGTTTGACACTTTGATCCGCACTCCCACTGGCTAAAGTCTTACCATCGGGGCTAAATGCCAGAGAATTCACCCCTAAAGAATGTCCTTTTAGCGTCGCGACGCAACAGCCGGTCTTCACCTGCCATAGTTTAATCGTAGCATCTTCCGATCCACTGGCTAACATCTGACCATCGGGGCTAAATGCTACGGTGTAAACCCAGTCATAATGCCCGGTCAAAGTAAGTTTACAGGTTCTAGTGCGTAAATCCCAGACCTTAATCGTACTGTCCCCGCTACTGGCTAATATCTCCCCATTGGGGCTGAAAACTACGGCATATACCCAGTCGTAGTGATCCTCCATTGTGCATAGAGGCTGAGATGAAATCTCACCATTGCTATTAGGCACCAAATCCCAGAGTTTAATGGTGTTATCTTTGCTGCCACTGGCCAGCATTTTCCCATCAGGACTAAATGCCACCGAAGTCACCCACCGGCTATGATCTTTGAGGGTCTGAATCACTTTACCCGTTGAGACATTCCACAGCTTAATGGTACTGTCTCCACTGCCACTGGCTAACATCTGGCCATCGGGACTAAAGGCCACAGAATCCACCCAGTCAAGATGTCCCGTGAAGATCTGCTCTTCCAGACCTCTTTGGATCTGCCAAAGTTTGATGATATTGTCATTGGTGCCACTGGCTAACATCTGGCTATCGGGACTAATGGCAATGCTGTAGACCCGGCTGGAATGTCCACCCAGAGTACGGATACATTTGAAAAACCGATAAGGGTTATATTGCTTGAGTGCTTCTCTGACCTTGGGATGTGGATTGTGCTTAAGCAACATATAGGCGGCTCTGGTGATCGGTTCTGAGTCATCTTGCAACGCCGCAATTACTTGGTCTAATCCTTTTTCTCCTTGATGCAATGCCTGTTTTAAACCATTGATTCTTAACTTGAGATGGGCTAGAACCCGCTCGCGATTTTCTTGATTTTGAGATGTTTTTGCCATAGTTTAATTGTTGATAGATGCTTATGCTAAGTTTGACTTATTTTTCGGTTCGGAGCGCTCGCCTCACCTTTCCCAGGGGGAACGCCTTTGTTGGGGTTATTTAATTCGCTTAGGCGCCAAGGCTTCTCCGATTAGTAACTGCTTAGGAACTGTGAGGTTTTTCTGTGCTTGGCTGATCGGCTTCCAGCTTGGTGACAGATTAAACCACCGCTGTCATCGCATTTTCTCTGGGATATCTGATTTTTTTCCCTTGGTTTAAATTCGCTTAAATTTGCTTAAAGTTAATTTTTGGCACTTGGGCTAAACAGATAATTTCCGAAATTCATCATTAATCTATCATTAATCTATCAATTTATGCCGATTTATTTCTGTTTATTACCGAAATACTTTTCTCTAATTTTGCCATATATCATTAAATAAAATAGAAGGCGTCATCAGTATTTTCCTAAAAATATTTTATATTTTACTAAATATCTTGAGTTTTTAGTCGAAAAGTTTTGTTGACAAAGCTTAACATAAAGATACAAAGAATGTTGACCTTTGACCCAGATCTATGGGTTGTCAGGGCGATCCCCAGCTAAATCTTACCAAAATAGGCTATGCCTGAAATATCGCCGCCACCAGGGGTAATGTAGGGGCGATTTGACCCCAAAAGGGCAATTGTTCGTCTCCCTGTCTAGAAACCTGAAGATATTCTGTAAATATTTTTGCCTTGTCTGGGCTACAGTCTAACTAGAGTCGATTCTGTGGCTACAATTGCCGATGCAAGCTGTTTCTGGAGGCGATTCCCTCGCCACTTTACTTTCTGTAGACTTGCTTTCTGTAGATTTACTGAATATTTACTGGACTCAAAAGGAGATGTTTCGGCGCAAGTGCGATCGTTCATTGACATAAACCCCGAGCCGAGAAATTTCCCATTCACAAGAGCGCATTTGACTAAAATCGGGGATGACTTTCAGAATAGAAACGGATTCCTATTACCCCAAACGATTTAGATGAATCAGAACCTCGAAGTTTTACCGGAGCAAAAAGCGCTGATCGAGCGAGCGCTCAACTTGGTCGTAAGTAAAATTAAAGCCGCGATCGCTCAAAGAGATCGTTGTACCATTGCCTTATCTGGTGGCAGCACTCCCAAAGCCTTATATCAAGCATTAGCCCAGGAAAATCTTCCCTGGGAAAAAATCCATGTGTTTTGGGGAGATGAGCGTTATGTCAGTGCGGATCACCCAGACAGTAATCAGCGCATGGCCCGCGAAGCATGGCTGGCTCGGGTGAGCATTCCTGAAGATAACATTCATCCCATGCCCACGGACGCCGGAGATCCAGCGATTGACGCCCAAAAGTACGATCGCGAACTGCAAGAGTTTTTTGGGGTTGGTGCCGGAGAAATCCCGGTTTTTGACATTATTTTGTTGGGAATGGGAGATGATGGGCATACAGCTTCTCTGTTTCCCCATACCGCAGCCCTAGAAGTGTGCGATCGCCTCGTCACCGTAGGCAACAAAGATGGGCAACCCCGAATTACTTTCACCGTGCCGCTAATTAACCAAGCCATTAGTGTCATATTCATCGTGGCTGGTGCCAGCAAAAAAGATGCCTTAACTCAAGTATTTGCCCCACACCCTGACGGCAAAACTTATCCATCCGCGCTAATTCAGCCGAAAAACGGTGAACTATGGTGGTTGCTCGATCAGGCATCTTTCCCCGAACGCTGAAATCTCGTTCACCAATTGTGAAGCCTTCCGGATCTTGATGGAAATAACAAATGAGCTATTGATTTTGATTATAGAACTGGTGCAGAAAGAGTCTCCGCCAAAATTTAGCTAGAATCTTTTAGATTTAAGGAAAACTATGATTGTCTGTCCCAATTGTAACCACCAAAACCCAGAGGGCGCCGCAGCCTGTGAAGCTTGCTACAGTCCCTTACCTGCCACCACCAGTTGCCCACAGTGCGGGGCAACGGTGCAAACTGATGCCACATTCTGTGGTCAATGTGGCTATAATCTTCGGCAAGCCCAGGAATCAGCGAGCGGCAGCGATCCGTTGTCAGGGGAAATTCCCGCCACCGCAGTCTCCAAGCCAGAAGCAAATTCTCATCAGGGGTTTGCAGCGGCACAACCCCAGACGCCACCGGATCCACTCTTAGGGGTGAGCCTCGGTTTGGGGTCAGAAACCAGCACTCCGACTCCAACACCTGTGGTGACAGCCCAGCCTTCCCCCACTCCCCCGGCGCCTAGTTCCGCCACCCAACTGCAAGTGCAAACCGCTCGATTGGTTCATGTTCAAACCAATACCACCCTGGAGTTGCCCCAACATCTCGATGTGATTCATATCGGCAAACCTAATGATCTGATACCGCCAGACGTTGATGTGTCGGGTTTTGCCAATTCTGAGATTGTCTCGCGAATTCATGCGGATATTCGCGTAGAAGGCGATGCTTTTTATATCGAAGATGTGGGCAGTTCTAATGGCACCTACATTAACAATTTACCGTTGCCCAAAGGAAATCGTCATCGCCTCCGACCGGGCGATCGCATTGCCTTGGGAAAAGGAGACTTGGTGACTTTTCTATTCCAGCTTTCCAGTTGTTAGCTTTTTTTGGGGGCGGATTTGTTGGCAAAGCGGATACATATAGACTATAGGTGAGGGTTGTATATTCCGCTCCTACCTTTTGACTTTCAGCTAAAGCGAGGAGGAAGTTTTTCTCCTCGCTTTGGTCAACAAATATTCAACCGGCTGACCAAAATCAATCAAAAGCCCGATATCTATTGCCATTCTCAAAGAAGTGAGAATGCTCACAGGTTTGGGACTGAGGGAAGCTAAAGATTTAATTGAATCAAGACTGCCTGTGGTGGTGAAGGCGAAGCTATCCGCAGCCGAAGCGGAAAAAGCAAAAACTTTGTTAGAAGAAGCTGGGGCAGATGTTTTTTTAAGATAATTTGAGATAATTTGAGATAATTTAAGATAATTAAAAATCAGGTATTAGCTGACTGCTGATACCTGATTTCTCAAGGCTGACTGCCTATAGTTCTATACCCATTTGTTTCATGCGATCGCGGAGTTCTTGTAACTTCGCTTCAGCGAGTTCAGCCCGCTGTCTTTCTTGTTCAGCCCGCTGTCTTTCTTGTTCAGCCCGCTGTCTTTCTTGTTCAGCCCGCTGTTTTTCTTGTTCAGCCCGCTGTCTTTCTTGTTCAGCCCGCTGTTTTTCTTGTTCAGCCCGCTGTTTTTCTTGTTCGGCTAATTCTTCACCTAACAAGATTAAATTACCGTCGCGATCGTAAAAGCGTAACCAAGTGGCTTTTTCCTTAAGGATAGTTCCTGACCAGGTTCCTAACCATAAGCCCAAACTTTCACACCACAACCATTGGCGCTCGTTAGGGGCGATCGCCTCATAGCGTAAGTTGCCCCCTAAACGCCATCCTTGTAATGAGTTTTCCTCAAAAGGATCATAGATAAAATAATATTCGGTTCGGAAGGTTCGTTCATAAAGGTCTTTTTTCTTGCCCCGATCTACTTGGGCCGTAGAAGGGGACGTTAATTCGACAATTACATCGGGATAGCGTCCTTCTTCTTGCCAAACCACCCAACCTTGACGTTCTTTTGTGCCATCTACATTTAACGCCACAAAAAAGTCCGGTCCTTTATAATCCCGATTTCGTGCCTGTTTGCTACTATAGTAAACGAACATATTTCCACCAGTAAAATAATCATCGCGTCCTTGATAAGCTTGGTGGATAGCTTCAATTAGGACATTCATGGCGATGCGATGGCGATTACTTTCCAATGGTTCTCCGTCATCAAAAATTAAATCCGTCGGGGGGGGTTCTGGAATCCAATCATTTTCAGGAGCTTCAATATCTTCAATACCACCTTCAATACGTTCAAGATTTTCAAGATTTTTAATATTCTCAACTGTCGATGATATTTCGCGAGTCAATTCGGCTTGAGACATAGTGAAATTACGCAATTTTCAACGGTTATTGTAGCATAATTAGTTACCAAATTTTCCTGGCTAGAAACTTCATCAATTAAGTATTTGATTTAAGTGAATTTGAACTACTAAATTATTTACAGACAATTTTTTTAATCAATTTCATTCACTTTGAGCATTAATCAGGAAATTTATTAATTATAAATACCCATGACCAAGTGAAATCCAAACTGCCTAATCACTAACAAAATAATCCATAAACCAATATATAAAGCCGCAAATAAGTAACGATTAAACATTACTTTTTTGGCTAATAATTGAATTAATGGCGGCGGATAATGATTCAGAGTTACCCGAACCAATCAAGATTTTAGAGCCATTAATTAATTCGATTTGCACTCCGCGATCGCCACTGACATTGTATGCCGTTCCTTTGGCTCCCAAACGGACTCCCCAACCACCATATTCTCGCAAAGGTTTATATTGAATTGCCTGACAGCTTTGGATATTTTTAAACGGAATTTTAATCTGAGAAAACAACAACGGATAAAAGCTGATGACCAACCCATCGCTTCTAATTTCTGTGATTAATTTCGTCACATAAAATACCCAGGGTAAACCGATACCAAAAATTAGCCCAAATAGAATTAAAATAATATGGAGAACCCAATGGTTCTGCCAGTCAGAATCCAAGAAAAAAGGACTAACTGCTGCCCAAAGGGCAGTCAAGGAGGTGCCAGTGAGTACGATCCAAATCCAAGGTTGACGGAATTGTTGCACTTCCCGAAATAACAGGGTGGCGGAATCCTCCTCGGTGATACTAATTTCTTCGGCCATTGATGGCCAATCAAGTTTTTCCAAGACTTTCCCCTATAGTCCCTGATAAAGTCTTTTTAATGATGCTAGATAGCTGGTCGGTTTGAATCTGCCTAAAATTTCATCATACCGATCGCGGCTTCCCGTCGCGTCAATCTCCTCTATTCTATCTATTCTGGCCACTGTGAGGGGCGATCGCCCCTCAAAATTTCCTCATGGGCAGACTTGGCTGGCTTTTTTTGTTAAAATTTTATAGATTAGTCAACAAAAATTAACATTTTAGACGAGAGTGGGGGTATGGTTGATAGAATCAACCCCATTAGGTAGTCTCAGCACCAGCCCCCCTTAATTTAAAACTTCAAAGATTAGATATGGCAAAACAGCGCGTGCTTTCCGGAGTTCAACCGACCGGCAACTTACATCTGGGTAACTATTTAGGCGCAATTCGCAATTGGGTTGAACAACAAAGCCAGTATGACAATTTCTTCTGTGTGGTGGATTTACACGCCATCACCGTACCCCATAATCCAGCAACTCTAGCAGAAGACACTTACACCATTGCTGCCTTATATTTGGCTTGTGGCATTGATTTAGAGTATTCCACCATCTTTGTCCAGTCCCATGTATCTGCCCATAGCGAACTGGCATGGCTACTGAACTGTATCACCCCACTCAACTGGTTGCAAGATATGATCCAGTTTAAAGAAAAAGCATTGCGTCAAGGAGAAAATGTCAGTGCTGGTTTATTAAATTACCCGGTCTTGATGGCCGCAGATATTTTATTGTATCAGGCGGATTGGGTGCCGGTGGGAGAAGACCAAAAGCAACATTTGGAACTCACTCGTGATATTGCGGTGCGGGTGAATCACCAATTTGGCAAGAAAAAAGAGCCGGTGCTGAAACTACCCACCCCCCTGATCCAAAAAGAAGGGGCAAGGGTGATGAGTTTGACTGATGGTCGGAGTAAGATGTCTAAGTCCGATCCGTCGGAAATGAGTCGGATTAATGTGCTGGATTCTCCAGAAGCGATCGCGAAAAAAATCAAGCGCTGTAAAACGGACATGATCAGGGGATTGTGGTTTGACGATCCCGAACGTCCCGAATGCCATAACCTGCTGACGATTTATTCTCTGTTGAGTGGTAAAACTAAGGAAGAAGTGGCCGCCGAATGTCAGGATATGGGCTGGGGTCAATTCAAACCGTTGCTCACAGAAACGACCATTGCTGCCCTACAACCGATTCAAGAAAAATATTACGCGGTGATGGCTGACCGGGGTTATTTAGAATCAGTGTTACGAGAAGGCAGAGAAAAGGCCAGCGCGATCGCCAATCAAACTCTCCACCAAGTAAAAACTGCTCTGGGTTATTCCCATCCCCTGTAACTTTATTTTCAGTGGGAAACTGAGAAGAAAGGATATTAAACTAAAATAGAAGCCGGTGAAGTTTCAAGGTGAAGTTTCAACTGGCTTCTATTTTAGTTTTTGCTGGAAAAAATTAACCCGTAAAACCCTTAAATTTTAATTATTATGACTGCACAAACCCCTGCCAATCTGTCCCAATCAGAACCAGCCGTCTCTCGGTTTGCGGCGGCAATTAAAGCCGGTGAATTTTTAATCACCGCCGAAGTAATGCCCCCGAAAGGCGGCGACCCGAAAGATATGCTAGAAATGGCTCAAGGTCTAAAAAATCGGGTTCATGCGGTGAATATCACTGACGGCAGTCGGGCAGTGGTGCGGATGTCTCCGGTGGTGGCATCGGCAATTTTATTACAACATGGGATTGAACCGATTTGCCAAATTGCCTGTCGCGATCGCAACCGAATTGGCTTACAAGCAGACCTCATGGGCGCCCATGCTCTCGGAATTCGTAACATTCTAGCCCTCACTGGCGACCCCGTAAACGCCGGGGATCATCCAGACGCCAAAAGTGTGTTTGATTTAGAATCCGTGCGGCTATTAAAGCTGATTAATTCCCTCAATCAAGGCTTTGACTGGAACTATAATCCTTTAACCAATGGTCCGACCAATTTATTTGCCGGTGCCGCCGTCGATCCCCAGAGTAAAAGTTGGTCTGGTTTACAAAGTCGCTTTGAAAAAAAAGTTGCAGCCGGGGCGCAATTTTTTCAAAGTCAATTAATTTGTGATTTTAAACGACTGGAAAAATTTATGCAGGAAATTGCTGCTAAGAGCAACAAACCGATTTTAGCCGGAATTTTTTTGTTAAAATCAGCTAAAAATGCGGCATTTATTAACCGCTATGTCCCCGGAGTGAATATTCCTGATTCTGTGATTACTCGGTTAGCCAATGCCTCAAACCAACTGCGCGAAGGGATGTTAATTGCCGCCGAACAAGTGAAAATGGCCAGCCAAATTTGTCACGGAGTGCATATGATGGCGGTGAAACGGGAGGATTTAATTCCAGAAATTCTCGATTTGGCGGGAATTTCACCGCTGTAATGATAAAGGGGCAGTCTTTCTAGGTAAGATAAATGTTATTTGCCATTGCACTAATCCGCCGTGGCTGAAGACCTGATCTGTTATGTAACCTTTTAACCACAAGGAACAAGAAATGACTATTGCCACAGAGAATGCTGCAACCATTGCCATTGTTATGCTGGCTCTCGGCATATTGGCTTGGGGATATAATCGAGCGAAACCGTTTGGCAAACTGGGCATCTTAGCTTGGCTGCAATCCGTTGTGTTGATGGCTCCCTGGTTGCTATTCTTTGGTTTATTTGCGATCGGGATTTATCTGAACCTGGCGGGGATTTTATTTTTAATTGTTGCATCGGCTGGTTTATATATTTATCTCGGAAAGCAATTGCGAGCCGCAGGTCAAGATGAAATATTGCAACAACGAGCCGCTAAACTGATCGCCGAAAAGCAACGGGAAGAAGAGCAAATCCGAGAACAAAAAGCGGATCAATTTTCCTCTTTGCCAAATGCAACCGCTCCCCGCAGTCCAGAAACGATCCGAATGCCTATGGAGGATTTAAAGCAAATCCAGGGTATTTTTGGCATTGATACTTTTTTTGCCACGGAAACTATTCCTTATCAAGAAGGAGTGATTTTTAAGGGCAATTTACGGGGAGAAATTGAGGCATCATACCAACATTTATCGGCCTCATTACAGGAGCGGATGGGCGAGCGCTACCGACTATTTTTGATTGCTAACCCAGAAGAAAAGCCGGTAGTGATTGTCTTACCCAAGTCCACCGAACCACAACCGGCGACCGTTGCCCAAAAAGTTCTCTCCTTGATTCTACTTATAGCTACCATTGCTACCACCTTAGAAACTGGCGGTTTATTTTTCGGCTTCGACTTTTTTAATAACCCCAGTCGATTCAACGAAGTCCTGCCGATCGCCCTAGGAATTTGGTTAATTTTACTTGCCCATGAAATCGCCCACCAAGTGTTAGCCAAACGCCACAATGTGCGCTTATCCTGGCCGTTTTTCATTCCTACTTGGCAAATTGGCTCATTTGGTGCTTTCAACCGATTTGAGTCACTTTTACCCAACCGCCAGGTGCTTTTTGATGTAGCGTTTGCTGGGCCGGCAGCTGGTGGACTGGTTTCTTTGGGGATGTTACTGATTGGTTTAATTCTCTCCCATGAAGGCAGTTTCTTTCAAATTCCTTCTGTGTTTTTCCAAGGTTCAATATTAGTCGGCACCTTATCAAAAGTTGTTCTGGGAGACGCCTTACAAAAGCCCGTTGTAGATGTTCATCCGCTGATGATTATCGGCTGGTTAGGTTTAGTGATTAATGCGATTAATTTGATGCCTGCGGGTCAGTTAGATGGGGGACGAATTATGCAGGCAATTTATGGGCGAAAAATTGCGGGTCGGGCTACCGTGGCCACGATTTTGGTCCTGGGACTTGCCTCGTTTGTGAATCCTTTGGCGCTTTATTGGGCTGTGGTGATTCTGATTTTGCAACGCAATTTAGAACGTCCTTGTCTGAATGATTTGAAGGAAACTGATGATGCTCGCGCTGCATTAGGTTTGCTGGCGTTATTTTTGATGTTGGCGACCCTACTGCCTTTAACCCCTGGTTTAGCCGGTCGTCTGGGAATTGGTAGTTAAAGATTAGATGATTTCGGGGATTTGGCGGTGCAAAAAGACGCAGCAATTGTTGCGCTTTTTGCGCTTTTTTTGTTGATGTTGGTTCAGAAACCCGGTTATCTCGGGGGGTAAGCGATCGCTCTTTGGGGGGGTAATAAACGCGCTGGCCTACTCAAAAAGCGCTGGCTCACAAAAACAGAATGAACCCGCAGACATACCCGCGCTTACTTAGAAATTCAATTCAATTTTAATTGAAAAGCATATGCTCAAGCTCTTTGCTTCGTTTGCCTACCAGTTCAGATGTGGAAACCAAACCGTTAAGGATATTAGCCTCATAGTTTAAATAGTTAACTTTCAGCTAAACTATTTGGCCAGGAGTTTCTCAAGCTGGAGGTTTTTCCCAATCCCATAAAAATAGGTCGTCTATTTGCCCGGTTATTTGCTCCTGAAATAACTCGCGGTTAATTGCGGCGGCGGTAATTTCTGCATCATCGGTTAAGTTTTGTTGCGGCTTTTGTTGCAGCTTTTCTTGCAGCAAAAGCCACACTTTTTCGAGCGATCGCCCCAAATATTCCTGGTCATCCTCTAACCAATTGCTAGTTCTTAATGATTTGATTGGCACCATAATTATTTAATTGATAATGGACAATTGATAATGGACAATTGATAATGGACAATGGACAATTTAGGACAATTTAGATTTTTTCACTGATTAATCATCAACTATCAATTATTAACTGTCAATTATTAATTATCAATTATCAATTATTTATATTATGGGACAAAAATCGGTATAAGAGCATTTTCTGGGGCTGCTTCCCGATAGCGACCCATATCAGCCATGACTAATAACAAATGCAAAGACCAATCCGGATCTGTGGGCAGGTCAGCCCAAGGGACAGCGATTTCTAAGCACTTATTAAAGGCCATTTGCGCCCGTGTGGGTCGGGCGTGCCATTGATGATTTTCTCGCGCTTCGTGGAACCAGAGCGATCGCGTTTGTAAATTAATCCCTAACTGATGATGGAAGAAATAATTTAACGGCGGTTCATGGGGCAATTCTGCCAGGGGAATGGGACTATTGCACATTGGTTTATCGGGATAGTACCAAAACAAGCGCAATTCTGGAGGAAAATCTTTCCCCGGTTTGGCACCAGTTTTAAAATCTAAGCGCAGATAAAAATTCAAATGATCCACCCCATACCAGAGGCGTTGTAATGCACTGCTGCGGTGCATGGTGCCTCGGGCGCCGCCAATAGAAATCCGACCGGCGCGATCCCAGTCTTGTTCGTCCCCAACTCCATCAATAATGGGATGAATGAAACTTTCGGGTCGGCGGTTTTGCTCCGCAACGCTGCCGCGATCGCCTGTCGTCCCGTGTTTTTCCACAGGTCGCCGCAACTCTTCGGGAATCGGTTCATTTAATGCCTGATAAATGGCATATAAATGTTCTCGGAATAGTTGGTCAAACATGGCATCTTGGTTAGAAGAATGGCCTTCCCCAAACCACCAGAACCAGTCAGAACCTTCCGCTGCATATAACGCTTCCCAGGCCTCCGGGTTGGTTTCTTCCGTCGCTTCGGGATGATTCGCCAAAACTTGCCGCGCTGCGGCTAACAAGTCCCAAGCCCGATTTTTTGCCGGATCGCCAATCCAAGTGCTTAAGCTGCCATCGACCCAAGACCCACTATGCAGGCGATCGCTTTCCAGAGTTGCCGTCGTGCCAAATTTATCTAAAAATTCTGAGACGGTGACTAATTTAATATCGGGATGATCGCTCAAATTGGTATAAAGGGCATTTAAGAACGGTTCCCCATCTCGGGGATAAAATTCCCAGCAATTTTCTCCATCCAGGGCGATCGTCACCAACCAAGGGTCTTGTAACCCACTACCCCCGTCATTATTTTCCCGGCGCAATGCTTGCGCCCCTACAGGATCCGACTGTTGTTCCTGCAAACGATAGCGAATCGCTTCCAAGTGACCCACCAGATCGGAAGCTGCCCGTCTTGGCTCCATTGAACCATAAGTAAAGCCAATCAAATCCGACAAACGGTGGTCGCGGAAGACAATCGCCAAATCCCCGTGAGGGGTTTCTAAGCGATAGGGACGATAAAGTAACTGGGGCTCCAACACATTCCCCGCCCCATCACGATGGAAAAAGTGCTGTATCGTCCAGCCTAACACCGCTTCATCAGAGCAAATCCACTGAAAACCTTGGTCGGCAATATAGGGTAAAATTGCCGGACTCACCGCTTGTTCTGATGGCCATAACCCACGCGGAGTCCGACCAAAGCGGTCTTGGTAAATTTCCCAAGCTTTGCGTAAATGGCGCGGAATATCTTCTTCCCATTGGAAACGCTGCTGGGGTAAGGTCATGTCGGGAACCGCAACCCGTGCGCAATTCGTATCCGCTAATAAGGGCAATATCGGATGAGTATAAGGAGTGGTGGTTACTTCTAATTGACCGGCATCTTGCATTTGTCGGTGTTGGGGAATGATTTTCGCCATGATTTCCCGTTGTTTAGAATAGATCCGTTGGCGATCGCTCAAAGTAAAATTCTGCCCTTTTTCCAACCACTGAGAAATCTCTGGGTCATCCCAAAATATTGGATCGATCCAGGCTAAATTATGCCACGCCAGCAAATCTTCATAATCTTGAAGGTGCCAATTTTCTAGACACCAAGCTGGGCCTTTGGAAATTCGTTGATGGTAAAGTTGTCCGTAGCGAGGATGGGGATCGATTAAGTTGTGGTGATTGGCATCAAAGAAATGCTCCACAATAAAATGTTTCTGTTGTAGAGTCAGTTGATCTGCCGCCGTTAAAGAAGCCATCAAATAAGGATCGAATGCCTTTCCTTCGATATATTCTTCTAGCTGCAAAATCAAAGAGGGAACCAAGTTCACCGTTTGATGCAGCTTAGGATAGCGAGATAGCAACAGAACCAAATCTAAGTAATCTTTGGTGCCGTGTAACCGCACCCACGGCAAACGATATTGATTGGCAATCCGGGATTTGTAGAGGGGTTGATGTTGATGCCAAATAAAAGCAACATATAAAGGATGGGTCATAATTTACTGGATTCAATGTGAGGATAATTTTCCTTGAAAAATCAAACCAAAACGCTATTAATTAGATATTTTGCCTGCTTTTTTTGTATATTGTTTTCTAGAAAAATTACTTTTCAATTGCTCCCTTTTCAAAGTTATGGTACATGTTATTAACTTAGGCGCTTTTCCGCCGCGCCTCTATGCCTCAATTTTTGTGAATGGTATTAGTTATTGTTCAGGTAATTTGACTCTAAAAAACAACTTATTCTTCCTTTAATAATTTCTCCTTGATTTTTGTTAGGAATTGCCGGAATTGCGGAGCAACAGCCGTTAACCTCTACAGCAGGCTTGCCACACTTGGATTGACCAGCCGCCATCAGTTGTCCCTACAAATGATTGATTTCATTCAGGCACGGCCAGCATAATCCTTGAATTTGCTCTACCGCTCGTAAAAATCTGGACAAAGTTACCCAAAGGTAGACAATGTTAGACAGCTACGTTGGTAATTTTAGTCCAAAGGTCTAAAACTACAGGGATAAACGGCAATCCCTCTATTCCCTCAAAAGCATTGGGAATTACTTTTCTAGCTATATTCATGCTTCCATTGATATCAGCGTTGATGATTCTACCAGTGGAAGTCAAGTACAAACCACGTTTAACACGCTTACCATTAAACACAACTTTTGCTTCTGTTTTAGCCAGGATATTCGGCAAATAATCGCCATCTAAAGCCCTGGCTTTAGATGTGTAGCTTTCTTCGGTTAAAACTACAGAAATCCCTGCTAATTGTGCTTTGTAAATCAATAAGTTAATCAGTTTGGCATGAGGAATATTGGTAAATTCTTGATTATTCTTTTTCCCAATATTGAGAGCTTGTTTCCATCGTTGATTTTTCCCGATGATTAATTGACCAATCTCATTTAACTGACACCAATCAATAACACGCCGACTCACAGTATGAAGGTAGTTGTCAATCCTTCTCTCTCGCTTGCTGTTTAGCTGTTTTACCTGCCGACAAGCCTTGATTGATTGTGCTTTTGCTACTCTTTTATTGAAGAATTGGTTAATACTTTTCAATGGTCTACCATTAATCAACAGCGGTCTAATACCGGGATGATTGGATGTTATAGCCACCAAATTGTTTAAACCCAGGTCTACACCGGCTAGATATTTACCGTCAAATTTATCTGGGTCGCTAACCGTGTAAACAATCTCAATTAAATAGTGGTCAAGTTTAGGAACAATTCTTACTTGGTTTATATTATTAGCCTCAGTGGTCAACTCAATATTAGTCTGAGATAGCTTGACAATGCCTCGAGATAGCAGTGGAGAGGAGATCGCATCCTTGGGATAAATCACCACATTCCTACCACGTTCTTTATGCTTGTATCCTGGGATTTTCGGCTTACCTAAATATTTTTCAGGATGCCCAGACCAATCTTTTAACGCTCGGCACCAAGCTTTCCAAGCTTCAGCAACTTGACGGACAATCTGTTTACTAACCTTCGTTGGTAGGTATCGATAAGCTTCTAAGTTTTTCGTCTGGTGGTAAATATCAATCGAGTTGTAATACTTTCTAGTTTCAAAGAAGTATTGACGCTGGACATAATTAGCCGAGTTATAAAGATTTTTGGATTGCCATGATAAATAGTCGCATTCCTGCCAAAATTTATGCTGTCGGTTAATTATATGTTTCTCAATTAACTGCATTTGACTCGACCTCTCAAATGTTTCACTTTGACAATGATATATGAGTATAATTAAACTTGTCAATCCGGCTGGCCAAAAATCTCTAATCAGCCAAAACCTAGATCGGGGCATACGCTTGCCCCGAACAGCTATCCAGTAATTATTGTGCCACAAGGGTTTCTAGTATGTTTACGAAAATTAGTCCCCCTGCCAAAATGTCCGACTACTTAAGTGGTGTCTCCATATTTGACGGCCAGACAAAAGCTACCCATTTTTGAGTAGCAATGGGTAACTCTGTCCAACAATTACGTTTTTCACACCCAATCAGGTTTACGTTCTGGTAGATAACTATATTATCGTTTATATTCGGTGTTATTTAACTTTTCGGCTATATTTCGTCTATATATAGCAGTTTCAATTGTAATTGAGACAATACATCAGGGCGCGGCGTCCAAGCTCCCCTAGGTAATTGTATTAATCTTAATTGAAATGACTAGATAATTTGATTGGTTTGATTGGCGCTCGCGCCACCTAAATTATCCGTTATCTGTCATCTGTTATAAAAAATATAGGGGTGATTCGCTTGTCGCCCCTATATTTAACGGTCAGTCTCCGTGCAGAAGGAGGTCAACGGTCAACGGAAAGAAATTGAAAGAAATTTAAATTACCTGTTCCACTTCGGCAATTTCTGGAATTGACTCGCGGAGTTTGCGCTCAATACCCATGCGTAAAGTCATGGTCGAACTGGGGCAAGACCCACAAGCCCCTTGTAAACGCAGTTTCACAATAGGGCCATCAATTTCCACCAGTTCCACATTACCGCCGTCTGACATTAAATAAGGGCGCAGTTCATTTAAAACCTTTTCCACATTATCCTTTGTGAGCGCCAAAGCCATAGAAATTTCCTCTTGTAAACACTGGTTGTAAGTTTAATTTTAACGTTTGTTGGGCTTCGTGTCTGCGATCGCCTCCTGGCCGAAAAAAACCATGATCATTGATAATTAATAGTTAACAACTGACACTAAAATAGTTAACAATTGATAATTATTAATTGTTAACCATTCTTCTCTGCCCCTCCGCTCCCCCGCACAAGAGCCCCCACACCTCCCACACTCCCCACACTCCCTGCTGTCCATAAAAAAGCAGCTTGCCCCAGAGGACAAACTGCTGGTTTATTCATCGTTGGCTGTTAACTGTTAACCAGAAAGTGTTTCTCTCACCAAAACTTTCGTCAACAGTCTCGGAGTTGCCCTAGAAGAGACTTTGAACTGAAGACACTATAGAACATCTCCCTTGGTATATCGTAATACAGCCCGGTACGCATGAAGCAGTTAAAATCGAAAGATTTTTTTGCAGCCTTAATTAGTCAGCGGAGAAGTGATATCAATCCCAGTTCAGGATTGATGCGAGTTTCTGGGATTACATCATGCCCATGCCGCCGCCCATGCCGCCCATGCCGCCCATTGGATCCCCTGCGGGCTTCCGAGACGGGGGTTCTGGTTTTTCCACGACTAAAGCTTCGGTGGTCAAGACCATGCTGGCGATCGAAACAGCATTTTGTAAGGAAGAACGGACAACTTTCGCCGGGTCGATGATTCCAGCGGCAATCATATCTTCAAATTTGCCGGTAATGGCGTTGTAGCCAACGTTGAAAGCGCTTTCGCGGACTTGCTCCACGATCACCGAACCTTCAACCCCAGCATTTTCGGCAATTTGACGCACGGGTGCTTCTAAGGCTTTTTGCAGGATTTCGGCACCGAGTTTTTCTTCCGCATTAAAATCAGCCTTAATTGCATCGACTTTCTGAGCTAAATGCAGTAAAGTGGTGCCACCCCCAGGGACAATACCTTCTTCTACAGCGGCTTTGGTGGCGTTGAGGGCGTCTTCAATCCGCAGTTTGCGTTCTTTGAGTTCGGTTTCGGTGGGTGCGCCAACTTTAATCACCGCTACACCACCGGCAAGTTTGGCAATCCGTTCTTGCAGTTTTTCTTTGTCATATTCGGAATCGGTTCTGCTTAATTCTTTCCGCAGTTGCTCGATCCGTTTGGCAATTTCACCCTTGGTTTTGGCATCGGGTTCAGCCACGATGGTGGTGTTATCTTTGCTAATGGTGACTTTGCGGGCAGTCCCCAGCATATCCACGGTGACGGTATCTAAGCTGAGGCCAATTTCTTCAGAAATTAATTGCCCACTGGTGAGAATGGCGATGTCTTGCAGCATGGCTTTGCGGCGTTCGCCAAATCCAGGAGATTTGATGGCGGCGGCATTTAAGACTCCGCGAGCTTTGTTTACCACCAAGGTAGCTAGGGCTTCCCCTTCTACGTCTTCGGCAATGATTAACAAGGGTTTCCCTTGGCGGGCAACTTTTTCTAGAATGCTTACGAGGTCTTGGATGGAGCTAATTTTTTTGTCGGCAATCAGGATGAGGGGATTTTCAAATTCCACTACCATCCGTTCGTTGTCGGTGACAAAGTAGGGAGAAATATAGCCGCGATCAATTTGCATCCCTTCGACTACTTCTAATTCAGTGGTCAGAGATTTGGATTCTTCAGCGGTGATTACTCCGTCTTTGGTCACTTTGTCCATCGCTTGGGCAATCATCTGACCAATTTCTTCGTCGTTGCCTGCGGAAATTGTGGCTACCTGAGCGATCGCTTCTCCTTCGACTGGTTTCGCAATCACCTTGATTTCTTCCACTAGCTTGGCGACAGTCTTTTCCATCCCCCGTCTGACTGACACGGGGTTGGCGCCTGCGGCCACAATTTTTAAACCTTCGCGAATCATGGCTTGGGCTAAAACCGTAGCGGTGGTGGTGCCATCTCCAGCTACATCTTTGGTCTTGGCAGCGACTTCTTGAATTAGCTTGGCGCCGGTATTTTCCAGAGGATCTTCTAGATCGATTTCTTTGGCAATGGTAATCCCATCATTGACGATCTGCGGGGCGCCAAATTTTTTCTCCAGGACTACATTCCGCCCTTTCGGTCCCATCGTAATCCGCACCGCATCGGCTAAAGCGTTAATTCCTTTTTCCAAAGCTTGCCGAGACTCTTCATCAAATGCAACAATTTTAGCCATAGGTTATCACTGTATAGGTTTCCAAATAGAAAATTTAGCACTCTCTGGCATTGAGTGCTAGGTCGCGGAAACCGTACACCAACATCAAAAATATTTCGGTAATCAGTATGTACCGACCTATATGCGCTCTATATGCGCCCTATATTAAAGATTTACCGCACTTTTCTTTACATAACTTCACAAACTGTTGTGAATCTTAATGCTTTGACCGTATATTAGTCCCAGAAGGACTGATAAACTGGGATTCATCAGTAAATACTGCTCTCATAAATATCCGAACAAATTCCGTTCCTGCGGATTGGGGAGATGCGGATCGGGTCAAGGAACCCTTACTCTAGATTTAGGAATGATTAGGAATGATTTTGATTAATCAGTCCTTTAACTCTAGATTCCCTGTACGTTATTCATTGAAAAATTTTCTCAAGAAATCGATCTATGGTAGATTCTCTCAAAAAACCAGCGTCCTTTGAAGAACTCAGACCTGGGGTTAAAGTCCCTGCTAAGGACACCATCCTCACCCCCCGCTTCTATACCACTGACTTCGATGAGATGGAAAAAATGGACATCTCACTGAACGAAGATGAACTGCGAGCCATCCTCGAAGAATTCCGCGCCGACTACAACCGTCATCACTTCGTGCGGGATGAAGAATTTAACCAATCCTTCGATCATATTGATGGAGAAACTCGTCGGTTATTTATCGAGTTTCTGGAGCGTTCTTGTACCGCTGAGTTTTCCGGGTTCCTCTTATACAAAGAACTGGGTCGTCGTCTTAAGGACAAAAACCCTGTGTTAGCGGAATGCTTCAACCTGATGTCTCGGGACGAAGCTCGTCACGCTGGCTTTCTGAATAAGGCTATGTCCGATTTCAATTTACAGTTGGATCTGGGCTTTTTGACAAAAAGCAAGAATTACACCTTCTTTAAGCCAAAGTTCATTTTCTACGCCACCTACCTATCGGAAAAAATTGGTTATTGGCGTTATATCACCATTTATCGTCATTTAGAATCTCATCCCGAAAACCGAATTTATCCGATTTTCCGTTGGTTTGAAAACTGGTGTCAAGATGAAAACCGCCACGGAGATTTCTTTGATGCGATTATGAAATCTCAGCCCAGCATTTTAAATGACTGGAAAGCTAAATTGTGGTGCCGCTTCTTCTTGCTGTCCGTGTTTGCCACCATGTACCTGAATGACCTGCAACGGTCTGGTTTCTATGCCTCCATTGGTTTGAATGCTCGTGATTATGATATTTATGTGATCAAGAAAACCAATGAAACCGCTGGTCGGGTGTTCCCGGTGATTCTGGATGTGGACAATCCAGAGTTTTATCGGCGGCTGGATATTTGTGCGGCAAATAATGCTAAACTGTGTGAGATTGCAAATTCTAATACTCCGAAGTTTTTGCAGTTCTGCCAAAAACTCCCGCTGTTTGTTTCTATGGGCTGGCAACTGCTGCGGCTTTATCTGATGAAGCCTTTGGATGCTGCTACCGCCCAGGGAGTTGTTCGTTAAGTAAGCTTCTGTTTTCGTTTTCGCTCCTCTGTTGTTTCGTGTTATCGGCCCAGGTTTTACCAGGGCCGTTTTTTATTTGGGGATTTGGAGATTTGGGGGGATTTGGGGATTTGGGGATTTTGGGTGTGTTGATTGTGGCGATCGCCTTGCTATTATTGCGATCGCATGAGAGCCTTGCTTAAGAAGCTATTCTTGCAGGGGTTTTGAAACCGCTGAAGCAGAAAAATCGTTATTTTATGTAGGGGCGCTACGTCCAAGCGCCCCTCCGAACCCCACCTGGGGGAGATATTTATTGCTTAAATAATTAGAATGCTATTACAAAAGTTAAGTCTGGGATTGGTCGGTAGTTGGTTGGGTTTAGGCTTTCACCTGATGCCGGTATGGGGTCAGGGCGATCGCTCTTCTCGAATTAATCCCGCAGATTTGAATCTCCGCCCAGAAATTATTGAGGAAAGTCCGGTGTTGCAGCGCTGGTTACGGGAAGTGCCGGATGTTTTGCAGGATATTCGCTCGGATCCGAGTTTTCGCACCAGAGTCCGGGCGGGGTATTCTCTGTTTCCTTCGACTGATGATGCCAGTGGTTTTTATGTGGGAGTCGAGGATCTGTTTTTGGGTGGCACAAGTCTGACGGTAAGCGGCGATTATCAGGCAAGTGGGAATGGCGATCGCACCTCCGCTGGCGCCCAATTGCGTTACTATTTATTACCATTGGGCAACTATGTGAATATTGCCCCGGTAGTGGGCTATCGCCATTTAGAAACTGAGGCTTATTCTACCAATGGGTTAGAAGTTGGTGGCAGGTTGATGTTGGCTTTATCCCGTGGTGGCGCCGGGGATATTTCCCTGGGTTATAGTCAAGTGGGGATTGGTGGGGATGAGTCCGTGGGGTTAGCGAGCGTTTCCGTGGGTTATGCGGTGAGTCGGAATGTGCGATTAGCCACGGATTTACAATGGCAAATTGCTGATGGGGATGATGATAGTCGGGTGGGGATTGTTTTGGAGTTGATGCCGTAATTTTAAGTTTTAAGTAGGGTGGGCAAGTATTTGCCCACCTTGCATACTTGCTATATATTTCGCTATATATAATTGAAGAGAGTAATTAAAGATAACAGTAAAAACCCATAAAAACCATGACCACCACTGAAATTCGTCAAAAAATATTAAAAAAATCTTAAAAAAATTAGTCACCTCTCCGCTCAACAAACCAAGTTTTACAATTTATTAATCAGGTTAACCAACGTTCAGAAAACACCATGACCGCTCCTCTGGCAGATTTCATCGGTCAAGTAGATCATGGCACTCTAGCTCAAAACTGCGAGCGAGAAATGGATCAATCTTGATGGTATTAGCAAATCAGGCCATATAAAACCTATGTAAAAGTTTTGAAAGTCGGATATTTCATAAAATTTTTATCAATAAATAACCATTGGCTAAAATCTGTTTAATGCGTAATAAATTATATAAAAAACCTCGAGTACAATTCAGACAATTAGATTAAATAATTTTCCTTAAATAATCCAATAAATTAATAAAGTTAATTGAGTTTTTAGTGAAAATACTGTTTTAATTGAGAAAAACTTTCGGTGAATTTATAATTATTTTTCACCCTGAATATCGCTGTTTCTCTGTGTTTCTCTGTGTCTCTGTGGTAAAAATTTTTGGCAATTAATCATCACGCAATTCCTCAGCAATCTGAGTTCTTCATTAAAAGTTTATTTTGACATCCATTCAAATGCTAACAGGTCTGACCCTAAGTGGAGATGAGCGAGCCAGTGGAATGTCCCGTTAGCCACGGACTGGCAATGGCAAATTGCCCCAGAGGATGGTGATACTCGTGTGGAGGTGAGAATTCACCACAGAACTCTGCCGGACACAAAGAGGAAAATATACAGAATAGACCAAAATTTGCTAAACTCCAGGGTCGATAGATAGCAAGTCCGCAGGAGGTCAGGAAGTGGCGGGAATTAACCATCAGGCGCAAAATCCACCAGTAGAATTTAGTGATTTCAGGGATATTTCTTGGCCCTGGTGGCCGTTGGTGCCACTGTATCCTTATGGTCAGCGGCGGACAATTCGCAAGGAAGTTATTCAAGATACGATTTGGACTTTTGACCAACTTCAAGGGATTTTTTATGTGGTGGTGCCCATTCGGATGACCGTAGTCCGGTTGGTACAAGGGGGTTTGTTGGTTTATGCTCCCGTGGCGCCGACTCGTGAATGTGTGGGTTTGATGCAGGAGTTGGTGGCAAAATATGGTTCAGTAAAATATATTATTCTGCCCACAGTTTCGGGATTGGAACATAAGGTGTTTGTGGGGCCGTTTGCTCGTCATTTTCCCACGGCACAAATATATGTGGCTCCAAATCAGTGGAGTTTTCCCTTGAATTTGCCCCTGAGTTGGTTGGGGTTTCCCCGTCACCGCACGCAAGTTTTGCCCGAAAATAGCAGTCAATCTCCGTTTGCTGATGAGTTTGATTATGAGATGTTGGGGCCAATTAATTTGAAGACGGGTCGCTTTGGAGAGGTGGCTTTTTTTCATAGGCGATCGCGCACTTTATTAGTTACGGATACGGTGGTTTCGGTGCCTGCCGATCCACCAGCGATCGCACAACTCGATCCTTATCCGTTGCTATTTCATGCGAAAGATAGTTCGGCAGATATCATCGAAGATACCCCAGAAAATCGTCGCAAAGGGTGGCAGCGGATTGTTTTGTTTGCTTTTTATTTCCGTCCTCATGTCCTCAATGTAATGGAATGGAACCCCATGCTAAAAGATGCCCGACAAGCCAGCGATCGCTCTCGGAAAAATTATTTTGGCTTATATCCGTTTCAGTGGCAAACGGGTTGGGTGCGATCGTTTGAAGCATTACGCGGAGATGGTCATCTTTTTGTTGCCCCAATTCTTCAAACTTTGATTCTCAACCGCGCCCCAACAGAAACTTTAAGCTGGGCAAGTAAAGTCGCCCTCTGGCAGTTTGAACGGATTATTCCCTGTCATTTACAAGCGCCCATAGAAGCGACTCCCCAGCAATTTCGTCAAGCATTTTCTTTCTTAGAAAAGTATCCAGCCATTAGTGCAGGAGCGTTTAATAGTAACACTTACCCCTTACCAGAGGAAGACTTTCAACTACTGCGAGAAATTGATGCAACCTTAAGTCAGCGGGGTATCGTTCCCCCGGCTAAAGAGAAAGTATAAAAACAGGCGATCGCGCATCTTTACCAGAACGAAAATCGGCAAATTGACTACCAACATTACCAATAAAATCACCTAATGAAACCAGAACAAATTACCGAAAATCTCCAACAGCTATTTAGTGGCAACGTCCAAGTTGCCTCGCCCGACTCTTGGCAAGTGGAAACCGATAAATTTCGCTTGTTAATATTATTATCCGAAGACCATTCATGGCTCAGAGTCTTAATTCCCATCGCCCCGTTCTCAGAAGCGCAACCTTTCTTAGAACAATTGATGAGCGCTAACTTCGACGAAACTCAAGCAACTCGCTATGCCTTGCATGAAAATATCTTATGGGGGGTATTTCAGCATAATCTAGCAAGTTTAACCCCCGATGACTTTGCGGCGGCACTTCAGCAACTAATTACTATGGGCGATCGGGGACTATCTGACTGTTTTCAACAACTAATAGAAATCCAAATTCGGCAAATCATTAAAGCCGCAAAAATGCAGGGACAAACCTTAGAAACCACCCTACAAACCTTAGAAAGATTTTATCAAGAAGGACTCATGGGTGACATGAACCAAGGGGCAGCCGCACGAGAAGCCACCTTAGCTGCATGGCGGTATCAACTCGAACGACTTTGGCCGGAAGTAGAACCTTAAAAGAAAACTAAAATAATTCTCCCCTAATTATCCGATGAAAATCATAGAAATCCTCAAACAAGACTATCAAAATTTTCCCTTAAACCAAACTTACAGCATCTATGCCGAAAACGTTTACTTCAAAGACCCCATGAATCAATTTCGGGGTAGAGAACGCTACCAGAAAATGATCGGATTTATTCACACCTGGTTCAAAGAAGTTAAACTAGAATTACATGAAATTTCCCAACAAGAAAACACCATCAAAACTCGCTGGACATTAAATTGGACAACCCCTCTACCGTGGCAACCCAGAATATCCATCCCCGGCTGGAGTGAACTAAAGCTGAATTCAGCAGGACTAATCAGTTCACACATCGACTACTGGGAAATTTCTCGCCTTGATGTCCTGAAACAACACCTCTTACCAGCGAAAAACCGCTAAACTAATAAAGTAAAGTAATGTAAACATTTCTCAGGTTGGGGACGAAATCATCAATGCGCTTAATCCTGATGACCGGAAAAGGTGGCGTAGGCAAGACCTCCGTTGCCGCTGCCACAGGCTTACGTTGTGCGGAATTGGGCTATAAAACTCTGGTACTCAGCACCGATCCTGCTCACTCCTTGGCGGACAGCTTTGACATGGAACTCGGCCATGACCCCAGACTCGTGCGACCAAACCTTTGGGGGGCGGAATTAGACGCCCTGATTGAACTAGAAAGCAACTGGGGGGCAGTGAAGCGCTACATCACCGAAGTGCTACAAGCGCGAGGTTTAGATGGCATTGAAGCCGAAGAATTGGCGATTTTGCCAGGAATGGATGAAATTTTTGGCTTAGTGCGGATGAAGCGCCACTATGATGAAGGCACTTATGATGTGCTCATTATTGACTCGGCGCCCACCGGAACTGCCCTGCGGTTATTAAGTTTACCGGAGGTCGGTGGCTGGTATATGCGGAAATTTTACAAGCCATTCCAAGGCATATCCGCCGCCCTCCGACCATTAGTTGAGCCAATTTTTAAGCCCATTGCCGGTTTTTCCTTGCCAACCAATGAGGTGATGGATGCCCCTTATGAATTTTATGAGCAAATTGAAGCTTTAGAAAAAGTATTAACCGACAATACACAAACCTCGGTGCGTTTAGTCACCAACCCTGAAAAGATGGTGATTAAAGAATCTTTGCGAGCTCATGCTTATTTAAGCTTATACAATGTCTCAACGGATTTGGTAATCGCGAATCGAATTATTCCGAATTCCGTTACCGATCCATTTTTCCAACGCTGGAAAGAAAATCAAGAACAGTACAAGCAAGAAATCCATGAGAATTTCCGTCCCTTGCCGGTTAAAGAAGTGCCGTTGTATTCGGAGGAAATGTGCGGTTTAGAAGCTTTAGACCGATTGAAAGAAACCTTGTATGTGGATGAAGACCCCGCCCAAGTTTACTATAAAGAAAACACGGTGCGGATGGTACAAGAAAATAACCAATACAGTTTGGAATTGTATTTACCGGGAATTGCTAAAGACCAAATTCAGCTTAGTAAAACTGGGGATGAGTTAAATGTACGCATTGGTAATCATCGACGTAATTTAGTATTGCCCCAAGCGTTAGCAGCTTTGCAACCTGCCGGGGCAAAAATGGATGATGATTATTTAAAAATCCGCTTTGCTCAACCTACGGAAGTTTAATTTCTGGGGTTAAGACTAGGGCTCAGAAACCGGGTTTCTTTTATGCCTAAAACAGGTAACTGTGATATCCCGAAAAGAAACCGGGTTTCTTATTTCTGGGCAGGAGGAAGCCCCTCACCGGGGCTCCCCGAAGTGAGTTGGGAAACGAGTTAGGGCTTTTACCTGGCCCGGAGAGCGTAGGGGCTTTTTGCTCTTACTTTCTGCGCCACTCCGGGCCGGGTACTCCCAGGTATCGTTTGGGCTTGTTGGATGTTTTTCCAGCCCCAATAAACCTGAATTATTTTGCTACTTATATCTTATCCATTTATTCACAAATTGTCAAGCATTTTTAGAGATAAGTTAACCACAGAGGCACAGAGGACACAAAGAGATACTCTCCTTCGTGTCCGGCAGAGTTCTGTGGTTAAATTACACTCATAGTAGTAAGGTGGGCAAATTTTGCCCGCCCTAGGAATAAATTACACTATCAAGGTGAAATCAGCGCTAGAAATCAAACCAACATCAACACCCGTCAATGTGGCTAACAACTCATTACCACTGGCAATCAAAGTATTGCCATTACTGCCAGTAATGCTTAACTGGTCAAAAGTTAAGCCACCGGCTAAACCAATTAGGTCAACCCCATTGATTTGAAAGGCTGAAAATAGATAACTGTAATATGTGCTTGGCCGCAAAGAAACCCGGTTTCTCAACCTCCCCTAGGTTAGCTGCGAGGAATAAGAAATCCGGTTTCTGGGTGATTTTCGCTTATATATATGTCGGCACATTTTCCCACTATAACCATGATTTTATTATTTCATTTATTTCGGTAATTGTCAATAGTTTTTGGGGAAAATTTTATGGCTTTTACTATCAGTTTCACCATGAGTACGAATAACTAATTGTCATCAAATTATGACATTAAGCCGAAAAAATCTCTACGATTAGATGTTCTTAGGTTTAGCAAAGCTGATGGTCGATAGTCAGCGGATAGTCGCCAGCGATTAGCCAAGCAAGCGCGATTCCTGGGGCAGTCAACCGGGCTAATTCCCGGTTGCCGGCACAACTTTCCTAGTACAATGAGTAGAATTACGTAAACATCGACGTCAGGGAAAGCCAATCCAAACATATCGCGATCGCCCTTGGGGGTAAATTCACCAGTGGTCACTTCGGGGGCGATCGCCGGAGTCAGATTAACCAAAATCCTTGCCCAGAGGAATTTGCCGGGGAACCCTGGCCAAAAATGGTGAGGCGATGGTTTTTCCGAGCGGTCAAATATATGTAATTCTTATATGTGATTCTGGATCTAGAGAGTTAAAGTAACATATAAGTTGTTTTAGTAGATACAACAACTTACGCCCTAACCTTAGAACATCTAAGGTCAAATCAATATAATACCGAACATCATCAGGAGACGATAGACCTATGCCGCAGCTTGAGGCCCCTAGCCCAGCCATTGATTTTCATAGTGACGCATATAAAGACGCTTACAGCCGGATCAACGCCATTGTGATCGAGGGCGAACAAGAAGCCAATGATAATTACATTCAACTGGCGGAAATGCTGACGGACAGCAAAGAAGAGTTGATCCGTTTGGCCAAAATGGAGAACCGGCACAAAAAAGGTTTTGAAGCCTGTGGGAAAAATCTCAATGTCATCCCGGACATGGAGTTCGCCCAAAAGTTTTTTGCCAAACTCCGCCAAAACTTCCAGAATGCCGCGAAGGAAGGAAAAATTGTCACCTGCTTGTTAATCCAATCGCTGATTATTGAGTGCTTTGCGATCGCGGCCTATAACATATATATTCCCGTGGCCGATCCTTTTGCCCGCAAAATCACCGAGGGCGTAGTCAAAGACGAGTATAGCCATCTCAACTTTGGCGAAGAATGGCTCAAAGCGCATTTTGCCGAATCAAAAGCCGAACTCGAACAAGCTAACAAGCAAAACCTGCCTTTAGTCTGGGAAATGCTCAACGAAGTAGCTAAAGACGCCCGGACTTTGGCCATGGAAAAAGAGGCTTTAATAGAAGATTTTATGATCGCCTACGGGGAAGCCCTAAGCAACATTGGTTTCACCACCGGAGAAATCATGCGAATGTCCGCTTATGGGCTAACCGGCAATTTCTAAGCATCGATCTAAGCATCCATAGGTCGCTGATTGTCTGCCAGGGGACAATTCCCTGGCCAGGGGGGAGAGCAGCCATCAATGGACTCTCTCCCGCTAAATACCTAGACCTACAGCTTCGTCAGCAAAAATTTCCGCTTTAATTGAAAAAAATGAATTTTTAGCGGCGGATTTTGTGTACTATTGTTAAGGTTGCTGAAAAACCGTTATCTTATTAACCCCATTTTGCCCGATCTACGGGTTTACTGTAAACGCTTCATGTTTGGTCTCATCGGTCATCTTACCAGTTTGACTCACGCCCAGTCTGTCGCCAGAGACTTGGGCTACCCGGAATACGCTGATCAAGGGCTTGATTTCTGGTGTGCAGCCCCGCCCCAGATTGTAGACACGATTAAGGTGACAAGCATTACTGGACAGCAAATTGAAGGACGGTATGTGGAATCGTGCTTTTTGCCCGAAATGCTGGCCAACCGTCGGATCAAAGCGGCCACGCGGAAAATTCTCAACGCGATGGCTCATGCTCAGAAAAATGGCATTAATATCACGGCTCTGGGTGGGTTTTCCTCGATTATCTTTGAAAATTTTAAACTAGAGCAATTCCGCAACGTGCGGAACATTACCCTAGAGTTTCAAAGATTTACCACGGGAAACACGCACACGGCCTATATTATTTGCCAACAAATCGAACAGGCATCAGCGAAATTAGGTATTTCCCTCTCAAATGCGACCATCGCCATCTTGGGAGCCACAGGGGATATTGGCAGTGCGATTTGCCGGTGGTTAACCAGCCGCACTGATGTCCAAGAACTGTTGCTAATTGCTCGAGACAAAGAAAGACTAGAAGCCTTACAGAATGAATTAGGGCGAGGGAAAATAGCCAGTATCGAAGCAGCCCTGCCTCAAGCTGACATTTTAGTTTGTGTCGCCAGTCTGCCCAAAGGGATTTCTATTGAGCCAGAAAAGATGAAGCAACCTTCTTTAGTGATTGACGGCGGCTATCCGAAAAACCTCGGCAATCAAATTCAGCATCCAGGGATTTCGGTACTCAACGGCGGCATCGTCGAGCATTCTCTGGATATCGATTGGCAAATTATGCAAATTGTCAATATGGATGTCCCGGCTCGTCAGTTATTTGCTTGTTTTGCTGAGTCCATGCTGCTGGAATTTGAAAAAATCTATACCAATTTCTCTTGGGGCAGAAATCAAATTACGGTAGCAAAAATGGAAGAAATTGGTTACTTATCCAAAAAACATGGATTTCAACCGTTACTCAACTTTCTTTAATCAGTGAAGACTGAGAGTGAATTCTTAACCCAAAGTTAACTCAGTTTAAAGAATAGCGATTTTTTATCTATAACCATTAGTGGCGAATTGCGCATGTCAACCCGCGAGCGTAGAGTATTTCTTTTAGATTTTGAAAAGCCCCTGGCCGAACTAGAGGCACGCATCCAACAGATTCGAGACTTAGCCTCTGAAAATGGGGTGGATGTTTCCGAGCAAATTCAACAGTTGGAAGACCGAGCCGATCAATTACGGCAAGAGATTTTTAGTAGCTTGTCGCCGAGCCAACGGTTACAACTGGCTCGACATCCCCGTCGTCCGAGTACCTTGGATTATGTTCAAGCGATTACGGATGAATGGGTGGAACTGCACGGCGATCGCCGAGGCAGTGACGATCCGGCGTTGGTGGGGGGTATCGCTCGCGTGGCTGGCATTCCCGTGGTGATTCTCGGTCATCAAAAGGGCCGAGATACCAAGGATAACGTGCTGCGGAATTTTGGCATGGCTTCCCCCGGTGGCTACCGGAAGGCCATGCGCTTAATGGAACACGCCGATCGCTTTGGGATGCCGATTTTTACTTTTATTGATACTCCGGGGGCTTGGGCTGGAGTAGAAGCAGAACATCTCGGTCAAGGAGAGGCGATCGCTTATAACTTGCGCGAAATGTTTCGGCTGGACGTACCGATTATTTGTACGGTGATTGGGGAAGGCGGATCCGGTGGGGCCTTGGGAATTGGCGTAGGCGATCGCCTATTAATCTTGGAAAATGCGGTGTACACCGTAGCCACCCCTGAAGCCTGTGCCGCGATTCTCTGGAAAGATGCCGGGAAAGCCCCCCAAGCCGCTGAAGCCTTAAAAATTACTGCCTCAGACTTGAAAAACCTGGGAATCGTCGATCAAATCTTACCGGAACCTGTGGGAGGCGCCCATGCTCATCCCTTAAAAGCCGCTAAGACTCTCAAAACAGCCCTCTTACAAAACTTAGACGAACTTCAGCAAATGACCAGCCAACAAAGGCGAGAATTGCGTTATGAAAAGTTTCGCCGCATGGGGGTATTTATGGAAGCTTCCGTCTAAAAGACCGAGCCAGACGGATTAATATTCATTGGTTATTCAGGTGGTTATTCAGGTGCCCATCATATCAAATCAAATAGAGAAAAAAAGTTAAATCTCTAACAAAAACGGGCAAAAATTATAGCAGTTTAATGATATAATTATTCAAGGCGGTAATTGGGCGCCGAATGTCAAACTAAAAATAAATGAATCACCTCGATCGCTTTAGTTTCTTGCATCAGAGGTAAGTGCTCGTTCGGTTAAATTTAGTCAATCAAAATTTAGTAAATGATTTAATAAATTTTCTTTATAAATCAGAATAACTCCATTAGTATTTAATTAAGGGACGTGCGGCTTTTATTACCCCTCAAAAAATGGCAAAAAACTAACCCATTTTATGAGTAATTCAGACAAGATTTATCAGTGAGCATAAACCAGAAGAACTTTCGGAATTTCGGAATTATTTATGAACATTGTTCCCCCACAAAAGCAAGTTTTGCTTGCTGACGCCAGTAGTGAGAGCAAGCGATATGAAGTTCATCTCCCCACGGGGAAATGGATCTGGCTTGAGTCAGCAGAGATGCCGAAAAGACAGATATTTCCAGGTTGGGGCGCTGACAAGGAACCATCCGTCACGGCGTCTGCCTTTTTCTCACGACTGAAATTTTCTATTTCTTGAATAGCAGAGATGCGGTGAAGGTGATCGATTTCACCAATGAATTAAATGAATTAAATGATTTAAATGATTTAAATTTTCCAGGCGATCGCCATTCACCAATCACGCCAATTTAAACTTATCCAACTATTCAATCATTTGTCCTATGACTATTGCTTCCTCCTCGCAAGGTTCCAATCTCCGCTTAGATTTATCTGACAGTTTAAATGGAGACCGGCGGATTCCCACCCGACCCGATCGCAACTTAGCCAATGGCAACAATCCGAACTTACACCCTCCCACCGACGAAGACTATGAGCGGATGGTGGCAGCCGTCAAAGATATTCTCCTGAGCGTGGGTGAAGATCCCGAACGGGAAGGCTTGCTCAAAACCCCCAAGCGGGTAGCAGAATCCATGCGCTTTCTCACCAGTGGCTACAGTCAAAGCTTAGAAGAATTAGTCAACGGCGCCATTTTTGACGAAGGTCACAATGAAATGGTGCTCGTGCGCGACATTAACTTTTTCAGCCTCTGCGAACATCATATGCTACCCTTCATGGGCAAAGCTCATGTGGCTTATATTCCCAATCAAAAAGTGGTGGGATTGAGCAAACTAGCGCGGATTGTGGAAATGTTTTCCCGTCGCTTACAGGTACAAGAACGCCTGAATCGTCAGGTAGCTGAAGCGATTCAAGAAATTTTAGAACCCCAAGGGGTCGCGGTGGTCATGGAAGCCAGCCACATGTGTATGGTAATGCGCGGGGTGCAAAAGCCCGGTTCTTGGACTGTCACCAGTGCCATGCTGGGAGTTTTCAGTGAAGATCAAAAAACTCGCGAAGAGTTCCTGAATCTGATTCGCCACCAGCCCGCATTTTTCTAACATGATTTTCTCAGACTATTTGAGCCAAGATAATTGCTGAAGTTGCTCAAATAGTCTGGCTACTTTGGTTAAATCTTTATCCCCTGGCGATCGCTCTACCCCACTAGAGAGGTCTATGCCAGTGGGATTTACTTGTTTTAGGGCATCTAAGATATTATCCGGGGTCAGTCCCCCAGCCAACAACCAGGGACATTGGGGGGAAAACTGCTGTAAAGCAGCCCAGTCTAAAGGTTGTCCCGTGCCACCCAGTTGCCCAGGATGATAGGCATCGAGGAGCAAAGTATCCACAACCTCTGCGTAAATCTCCGCCTGAGCTAAAGCAGCGGCGTTTTTCACGCGGATGGCCTTGATAATTTCCACCCCAGGGGGTAAACTGGCGCGTAACTGCTGACAAAATTCTGGGGATTCATGGCCATGTAGCTGCACCGCCGTTAAATTTCCCTCCCTAAATACTTGACAAATTTCATCGATTGTGGTATTAGCGAACACCCCAACACAAGGAATGGATAGTGCATCCGCACCGCTTCGCGAACGGGATAAGTGCTGCACCACAGTCCTGATTTGATCGGGAGTAACATAGCGCGGGGAGGTGGGGACGCAAATAAAACCCAGGTCGGTGGCGCCCAGATTCGCTATCGCCTCTCCCTGTGATGGAGTTGTCATCCCACAAATTTTAACTCGCATTCCTACCTCCCTTGATTCTTGGTCCTTGATTCTTGGTCTTTGTAGCAAAACTTAAAAAAATTGTGAATCTTTAATACAAATTACTGCTTTTTTGAAAGAAAATTTTTACAATCCTCTAAACCTGTAACGATTTATCAATATTAGGAGATAAGAACTTGCTTTACACGAGTTTATTATTCAGCCCGATCGCCGCAGCAAGTGTCATCACACCAGAATGGTCTTTTAATGTAGCGATCGTGATGATCTTCTGCAATCTATTTGCCATTTCTATTGGATATAAAGCGATTCAACAAGCGGGAACCGGGCCAGCAATTCCCGGACTACCAGATTTATTTACCGGCTTTGGCGTCCCGGAACTCTTGGCAACCATGAGTTTTGGTCACTTGCTGGGGACAGGAATGATTTTAGGACTCGGTAACGCCGGTCTATTGTAGTCAGCTATTCGTGGCTACTTGTAGTAGCTATTGGTAGGGTGGGCAAAAACTTGCCTACCCTACTCCTGGGCTACTACTTTTCTTAAGCCACCGTAGCCGTTCGCTGTGTCAAAGGCACTTCAAACTGTTCCCAGGGAGTCGGGGAAATCACTCGCGCCGAGAGATTGTGCCGAGCTAACATCGAGCGAAAATCTTCTAGATTCCCCTCTGCACGCAGGAAAGAGACTAATAAACCCTCAAAAGCAATATCCCCCCCAGCCGCTGTGGGCAGCATAACTTGGGGTTTCACCCATTCGGCCAACTTGAGAGCGGTTTCGGTTCCCTTGAGAATTGGGCCAAGCAGGGGCAATCCTAAATCAAGGATCGGTGTGATTACCACATCAATGGGCGCCAAGTCTTTCAGCGTCGGAGAATGATATCCGTGGGGTTCATAGTAAAGGGTGTAGCCCGTCTCTAATTCTTTGAGGACATAACCGTTTTCGGTCAGCATTGGACCAATGGGAGAACCGGGGACCGCTTGAATTTCCAGCCCACCCAGGGGCAGAGATTGACCGTGGGCCAGTTCTGTCACCTGGGTATAGCCCAACTGTCGCACCACTTTGGCCGCATTGGGAGACCCGACTACGGGAATTTGGTGATCGAGTGTTTTCAGAGTTTCTGGGTGAGCATGATCTTCTAATCCCTGGGATAAGAGAATCAGGTCGATATTCTCTGGAATGGGACGGGCTGTGCGGCGTTCCCCTTTGAAAAACCATCCGGCATTGCCAAAGACCAAAGGACCGACTAACCAGGGGTCAAGGAGGATGCGTTTGCCGCCGAGAGAAATCAGCCAAGAATTGCTGTCTAAGTAAGTTAGGTGCATTTTTACGGGGAGTAGTTATGTTGCTTTGATTTCTTTTATTAGTTTACAAAAATGATCCCATCCAGCTTTCGACAGGTTGAGGGAAAAGCTAAAGTAAATCCGGTTAGCTGATTAAATCGGCTAATTTCCCGCAATAGATTTGTCCCGAATAGTCACCAGCAACAATGATTTGACTATCTGGAGACAGAGCGCAACACCAAAAAGCATCAGCCCCCCGGAAGGTGGCGATCGCGAGAAGCTGGTGCAAGTCCCAGACTTTGAGGGTGCAATCTTCCGATGCCGAAATCAAATATTGGCTATCGTTGGTGACGGCCAAACCCCGCACTCGTCCCGTATGACCGCTGAGGGTAAAAAGTTTTTCCCCAGTGGCTAAATTCCAGACAATAATATGGCAATCGGAGGAGCCAGAAATGACTTTTGAGCCATCGGCAGTGACACAAAGCGATCGCACGGTTCCTTTGTGACCCTTTAACTGCAACAGTTCGGCCCCCGTTGCCAGATGCCAAACTTTTACCGTTGTGTCTACGGAACCAGAAATCACGCGCTCGCCATCAGGAGTGATGACCACCGCTTGCACGGCGCTGGCGTGACCCGCGATGGTTTTGAGTTCGGCTCCTGCGGCCAAATTCCACACTTGAAGTTTGTGGTCAACGGAACCAGAAATGGCTTGTTTGCCATCGGGAGTTACGGCGACAGCGCGGATCCATGCGGCATGACCTTGCCGTGGATCGCTATAAAGTGTTTTAACCAGTTTTCCACTGTGCAGATCCCAGAGTTTTAAGGTATTATCTCGTGACCCAGAAATTGCCTGCATTTTATGAGGAATCATGGCCACTGCTTGCACTTTATCGGTGTGACTTTTGAGGGTAACAACTTCTTCACCCTGTTTGAGCTTTAAGACTTTGACAGTTTTATCAAAAGAAGCGGACACTAGGTACTTTTGATCGAATGTTATGGCCAGTCCCATGATGCGATCGCCATGAGCTTTAACCGACCAAAATTTATCATCTTTGGTTAAATTCCAGACTTTGACACTGCCATCTTCCGCCGCTGAAATCAGTTTATGACCATCAGAGGTAATTACCAGCGATCGCACAATGGTACTATGACCTTGCAGAGTAAAAAATTCTTGGCCATTTTTCAGCTGCCAAATTTTAATAATTTTGTCGTTGCCCGCGGAAAACAACAATTCCCCATCGGGACTGACCACCACTGAGCGAACGGGTTCTTTATGACCTTTCAGGGTAAAAAGATTTTCCCCAGTTGCCAAATTCCAAACTTTAATGGTTTTGTCTGTTGACCCAGAAATTAGGCGTCGATCATCTGGAGTAACCGCCACTGTCACCACTGCTTCTTTATGACCAGTTAAAGTCATTAATTCTTGGCGTTTTTTCAAACTCCAGACTTTAATGGTATTGTCGTAAGAAGCCGAAATTAGACGTTTACCATCAGCAGTGATGGCCAAAGAACGCACCCAAGAATGATGGCCGATCAGAGTATCTATTTCTTTGGCCGTTGCCAAGCACCAAATTTTAATTGTATGGTCAGAAGAACCAGAAATTAACTGTTTGCTATCCGGTGTGACGATGAGCGATCGGATCATATCCGTATGACCTGTTAGAGTAAACAGTTCGGTTCCGGTTGCCAAATCCCAAACTTTAATGCTGCGGTCATCGGACGCGCTAATAGCCTGTTTCCCATCCGGGGTCACGGTGACGGCGCGTACCCAGTCGTTATGACCCGCAAGAGTCATAATTTCTGTGCCATTTTCTAAGTGCCAAACTTTAATGGTACGGTCATCAGAAGCGGAAAGCACTCGCAAATTATCTGGGGTAATTGCCACAGAAGTTACTTTCCGCTGATGACCGCTCAACGTTCCCATTAAGGCGCCGTATCCCAGTTTTAAGCTTGAGTCAAATTCCTCTGGTGTTAAAGATTGTTTCGCTGTTTCAGGTTTTTTTTCGGCACGAGCTCGACTATGATTCATATTCATTTCCTCTCGTTGATTTATTTAGAAATAATTTTGGTTGTTTATTCACCGATATATACCGATATGTGATGAATATTTGTTCAATGTTTGCTGCAATTAAATTATAAATTAACCAGTAAAAATTCTCACAATATTCATCAATTTTTAATTAAGCGATCGCCTATCTGTCATTTTTTATGCTGGTTAAGCTGACAGGCGATCGCTGGCGCAGCGGGGATGCGCTATCGGCATCAGTAACCCTTAAACTCGTAACCTTTATCAGGCGATATGAGCTAACGACATTTTATATTGTCTAATTATATTGTCTGGACATAAATGGAACCTTCTACATATTTCTACATATTTCTACGGAGGTCATGCCCATGAATCATGAGGTGACAATAGACTGAATGCCCTCGCAGATATGATAGATTTTACACTAGATCGTCTTTTAATCGGGTTTTGATTTTATTATAGAATAAACCCAGAAAAAATCACTAATTTTGGCCAGCAGAACATCAGATTGGCCATTGGTCAATTACTGAAAATCCAATTGCATATCCTTAGTTTTTGAGGAGTTTAGCGATTAATGCGGGGATGTTTCAATCCTTGCTCAAAGCTCAAATATTTAGCGACGAGCGGTAATAGTTCTCTGTATTTGCTTGAGCCATCTATTGGTGAGCGATTATCAGCGACATTTATGAGCGATAGCCAGATAATCCCTGGTGATTTCACTGAAAAATATCCCTGGCATAACTTTCTGGCATAACTTTCTGGCGTAACTTTATTGAATCGGAATCTCGATAATAAACTCGGTACCCTCTCCTGGTACGGAAACACAGCTAATTTTCCCGGCGTGTTTTTCCACAATGATTTGATAAGAAATAGACAAGCCTAAACCAGTGCCTTTGCCAACGGGCTTGGTGGTGAATAAATATTCAAAAATATGCTCTTTGATATTTTCGGGGATTCCGGGGCCATTGTCTCGAATACCGATAATGACTGTGCCTTTTTCAGGTTTCGCTTCAGTGCGAATGGTAATTGTCTTGGGATTTTCCAGAATTTCTTCATAGGCTTGACCCGTACTAGACTGATCCAAGGCATCAATTCCATTGGCAAGAATATTCATAAAGACTTGTTTGAGTTGCCCTGGATAACATTGTACATTAGGCAAGTCTCCGTATTCTTTGATGATGTGAATATCGGGACGAAATTCATTCGCTTTGAGACGGTGCTTTAAAATTCGCAGGGTGCTATCAATACCATCATGGATGTTAAATGAACTTTTGGCGGAAATATCCGAGCGCGAAAAGGTTCTTAAGGAGGTACTTAAGGAAAGAATGCGATCGGTGCCTTCTCGCATGGAAGAAATGAGTTCAGGAATATCCTTCTTAATGGCCTCCAAATCAATCTCTTGCATTTTGTGAATAATTTCTTCCCCCGGATTTGGGAATTGCTTTTCGTAGAGATTCAGGAGTTCGACGATTTCCGTGAAATATTCTTCAGCGATAGTAATATTCCCGGTGAGAAAACCCACTGGGTTATTAATTTCGTGAGCAACTCCAGCTACTAGCTCTCCGAGGCTAGACATTTTTTCACTTTGAATCAGTTGAGTTTGGGTTTTTTGGAGTTGTTGTTGGTGTTCTTGAATTTGTTTTAAATGTTCTAACGCTCTTTCGATGGTGATTTCTAGATCGTTAAAGTCAATGGGTTTGTTTAAAAAATCAAAGGCGCCTCGATTCATGGCAGAGCGAATATTTTGCATGTCCCCATAAGCGGATAAGACAATGGTTGGTATTGGCAAATTCAGGGATTTAATTTTATCCAGTAAAACCAGGCCATTCATTTCTGGCATATTAATGTCAGTAATCACCACATGAACTAAATTTTCTTTGATAATATTTAAGGCTGTTAGGCCATTTTCTGCAAAAAATAATTCCCATTCTTTGGCTTTGACTTTACTTTTATATTTGGTTTTAATCAAGCGAGACAAAGCCGGTTCATCGTCTACGAATAAAATTTTAGGAATCATTCTATTTGTCCTCGGGTTGAATTAATAACAGTTTTTTGGGATAATTTTTTCGGCAACACAATGATAAATTCTGTCAAATTGTTTGGATGATTTTTTACTTTTATGTCTCCTTGATGCTTGCCAACAATTGTCTCATAGGTGAGAGATAAGCCTAAACCTGTCCCCTCCCCAGGTGGCTTGGTGGTAAAAAAGGGATGAAAAATTTTGTCAACAATTTCTGGAGGTATGCCAATGCCATTATCTTGGATGGAGATTGTTACGGTTTCATCTGATGCAAGTGTTTTGACCGAAATCATCGGCTGAAATTTTTCCCCTAGGACTTTTTTGCGAGCGTTGACCGCATCACAAGCATTTTTAATGATATTCACAAATGCCCTGGCCATATCTTGAGGAATGATATCGATTTCCCCGCTCGCCTCATCGTAATTAGTTTCCAGGGTGATGGTACAGCGATTATCTTTGGCTAAATGGCTATTGTAAGCCAGTTCAATGGATTCGGATAATAACAGATTGATGTTTGTCGGTTCTCGACAACCTTTTTGGGTAGGAGTATGCATCATCATATTCTGAACAATGGCTTCAATTCTTTTGCCATGACTTTCGATATCCGCGACACTATTTTTTAAGTCAGACAACATATCGTAAATATTTTCCAAGTCGTCTGGGTCTACACTGTCATTTTCGGTTTCCTCAAATACGCCTTTAATTTCTTCTACTAATTGGTCTGTGAGTTCAACGGAAATCTGGGCAAAATTGTTAATAAAGTTTAAAGGATTTCTAATTTCATGGGCAATGCCAGCGGTGAGCGAACCTAGATAGGCTAATTTTTCCTGGGCAATGATTTGCTTTTGGGCTGCTTGAAGTTTTTGCAGGGTTTGTTCCAGGATATGATTTTTCTCTTTTAATTCTTGGGTGCGTTCTTCAACTTTAATTTCTAGAGTTCGAGCATATTCTTCCAGTTGTTTATGAGAAAGCATCAGGTTTTCCCATAGGGTATAGCCAATTTTAAAGGTGGTGGAACCAATCAGGGTCATTAGAGGGGTAACTAGGGGAATCCACCAATGGAATAAAAATGCGATGTAACATAAGATGATCAAAGTCAGGGAAGTGATGGGAATTCTGATGCTGGTTTGGCCAATTAATATTTTGTTCAGGTTGCCGTCAGAACGCCATTGACAGGTGAGAGTGGCGCCAACGAGCGACCAGAAGAAAATCCATAGCCATTCGATCGCTTCTGGCCAGGTTTTCAGCAGCGATCGCCCGTCTAAAGCGGCACTAATTAAATGACTGGTGATATTGGCATGGACTTCGACTCCGGGCATGAGGTGGGGTAAAGAATCAAACAGTCTGGTACTATAAGGAGTGAGTAAAGTATCTTTGACGCTGATAGCAGTGGAACCAATAATGACAATGCGATCGCGCATCAGGGTGGGGGAAATTTTATCGTTTAAAACATCCCGAAGCGATACCGTCTGAAAAAAACCCTCCGGGCCGCGATAATTCAGCAAAATTTGGTAGCCTTCATCAGCGGCTCTAGCATAACCTCCATCATTCCGCCGAAAAGGAGTAAAAACTGCTTGACCGAGTTGAATTTTAAATTTTTTCTCATCGATCATTTTGGGGTGAATGTCCAAATCGCTGAGATACATTAAAGCGAGTTGAAATCCCAAACTAAAGACATTCTCGTCATTCTTATCACTCAGATATAAAAAAGCCCGACGCACCTTGCCATCTACATCGGCAGGTAAATCATTGGCCGCAAATTGATTTCGATCGCTAAGGGCTGGAGGCGCCGGGATCTGGTCAACCTGCTCGCCCACTATTTTGCTAATTCCAATCAAATTGGGCGTGGTTTGAAAAACTTGCACCAGTTTTTCATGTCCCGGTTGTACGGGGATATCTCGATAAATGTCCAGACCAATGGCTTTAGGTTGTTGCTGTCTGACTTTTTTGAGTAACTCAGCCAATACCCCATCAGGAATTGGCCATTTTCCCACATAGCGTAAATCTTGTTCATCAATGCCCACAATGACAATGCGATCGTCCGGCGGCGAATCCGGACGCAAGAGAAAAAATTGATCCAGGGCTGATAATTCTAATAATTGTAATAAGCCGGTCATTCGCACTCCAATCACCAATGCGGCGATCGCCGGCGCAATGAACAATGTTTTTTTCGCCCGTCGCATTTTTTGGTTAAATTTTGCCCACATATTGCCTAGGTATTGCCTACATATTGCCCAGGTATTGCCCAGGTATTGCTCAGGTATTGCTCAGGTATTACCCAGATATTGCCCATATATTGCTCAAGCTTTTGCTTCCATAAACCCAAGCTTAAGGGTGCGGTAGATAAAAGCAAGGCAAAGGCAAGCCAAAATTACCAAGGACTGCCGATCATGGTAAATCCAGACCAATAATAAGGATGGCTTAAGTTGCGATTCCCTAGTTCTTTTAATGCTTGTGGCAGTTCTACTTTTCCGAAACTGCCCACCAAAAAACCATCTGTTAACGATAACTCACCCTGAAGCATGGCAATTTGAGCTTGTCGGAGTCCTTCGGCTTTGATCGGAGTCAATCGCAAATGGGTGTAAAACTCGCTCATTAGCCCCAAAGTCGCGGCATCATTGGCATACCAGAGACTGGCCAAGGCTGATTTTACACCAGATTGCACCGCCAACCCCGCAAAACCATATTCGGTTTCTTGGTCGCCGATCGCCGTGCGGCAGGCACTCAAGACCAATAATTCTACCGGGGGCTGATGCCAATTTAACTCTGGCATTTGATCTAAGCGTAGGGGCTGATCCGATAGCTGAATGTATGAGTTGTTTAGTTGACCGGATTTAAATTGGGCATGGGTGGCGATATGAATGATGCTAGGGTTGGCTTTCGCTCGCAATCGGCGTAAATTTTCCAAAGTAGCCGATTGACCAAATACGCTTTCCACTGACCAATATTTGGCGATGGTTTGCAGTTCTACGGGCACTGCTGGCAAAGGATTTTTGTCAGGAAATTCTGAGATGCCCATTGCTAAGACGCGAGAATTCTGAATGTCTCGGTAACGCGAATCCAACAGATGTAAACTAGGGGTCAGACTGAGACTATATTTTTCCACGAGAAATTTTTCCCCATCATTTAATGCGGCCAAAGGTAAGGTTCGCAATCCCGCATCGACACTAAAAATAATGGTGTCAGTTTCTAACTTTTCTAATTCATCGTCTAAAGGCGCGATCATCAATTGATAAAGTTGTTGCGCGGATGATAAATAAGTGTTTGTTTGGCGATAAATTGGATCGGTGATTTCGGTTTGAAATTCCTCAACTTTGTTTAAGATAAATTCTTTAGACTCTACCGGGACATTTTTGTAGATGGGGTTGCCAACCGGGGGAACTAAGATTAAATCTAAGTTATTTTGGCCTATAAAAATATAGACGATCGCCGTTTGATTGCCAGTAGTTTTGGCAATCTGTTGTAGCTGAGTTTGCATCGTGGCAAATGACAGATAAGACCGTTTAATATCTGGGCGTAAGTAATCCCAAAATTCCTCGGTAAATAAGCGATCGCCCATTTCTACCGCTTGTTCTAGTTGACCACTATTTATCAGTTGTTCCAGTTCTTGTCGGTTGCCCAAGTCCAGTCTCGGTGCTTGAAGGCTGAGACTGAGGGAATTGTCGATAGAGATTTGAGGTTCACGAGATTGAGTAAACGGATAAATCGGATCGATTGGTGACGGAGTATTAAAGTTAAAATCCGCTCCCATTGTTGCTTCTGGAATATTGACTTCGTTGAGTAGATTAGATTCTGGATTATTTGCCCCTACAACTGGGGCGGTTTCTGATGGGATTTGCGCGATCGCTTCGGTGGTTGGTTGCGCGATCGCTGTTGTCACCGAAGTGGGTTCTGGAACTGGGGTGGGTTCAGACACCACAGTAATTTCTGGAGTCGCAATAGTTTGTGGGGTGGGTTCAGAAACCACCGTTGGTTCTGCTTGATTTGTCGTTGTTTGGGCGATCGGTTCAGTAACTACCGTCGGTTCGGCAGTGGATATTTCAGATGGCAATGACTCGGTGTTTGGTTCAACAATTGGTTCTGGATCGTCGATGGTTTCTGAAGCATCAGTGGGTTCTGAAGTATCTGTAGATTGTGAACCCTCGGAGGTTTCTGATGGATCTTCCGACTCTTGGTCCAGCACAAATTGCAGATCCAATGGTGGAGTTTCCTGGATTGGCGCCGCACCACTTGGCTGACCCGGTTCCGTTGGTTCCGTTGGGTCTGTTGGGTCTGTTGGGTCTGTTGGGTCTGTTGGGTCTGTTGGGTCTGTTGGTTCCGTTGGGTCTGTTGGGTCTGTTGGGTCTGTTGGGTCTTTTGGGTCTGTTGGTTCCGTTGGATTGCAACCTGGAGTCAGACAAGTTGTTTCTATATTGGATAGTTGATCGGGGTTAATCGCGGTTTCTGCTGCATTCAGAGTATCATTCCCCGCAGCCCCATCGATTTTACCGCTGATACTGCCATTTTCATTGATCTTAAAAGTATCGGCTTGATTTCCACCTCTGAGATTTTCTATCTCAGAAAATCGTAAACCTTCGTCATAACCGCTGAGGGTGCCACTGTCTGCCCCGGCGATCGTCCAGATGGTGTCTCGGTTTGGCCCGATCAGGGTTTCTCCCCCTTGAATGTGAACGGGGGAGCGAAAAGTTGCCGCATCTCCCAGGGTAATGGTGCGATCGCCATCGGTATTCGGGCCACCAATAATAATCTCCTGAAAACCAGCGGCGATCGCCCCTAAATCCGTAGCGGACAAATCCAAAGCATCTTGAGCCGGATTGGGGACGGCGATCGCGATAGCTTGATTATTATTTGCGGATTGCAACTGTAAATTTCCCGTTCCTTTTACCGTATTGTCTCCCCCAGTAAAATCAATTTCCGAACCTCTCACCGTCAAATTATTACTGGACACCGTACCAGTGACATTCGCCGATCCAGTCACCGCATCAATATTAATATCTCCGGCGGTGCCATTAGAAGATGCTGAACCTGCATTCAAGGCACCTGTAATAATATTTCCGCCCTGGGTAATTAGATCAATTGTTCCCGCTGTGCCATTCTTGGTAGAAGAGTTTAAAGTGGCATTGCTGGTGTCAATATTTCCCGTCCCATTCACTGTGAGAATAATATTGCCGCTAGTACCCTGACCTGTAGTAGATGAATTCACGGCATCTTCGTTAGCCTTAACATCAGCGTTAACGGTAATACTGCCATTTGTGCTGGTCAAGCTAATATTTCCGGCGCTGGCATTACCTGTAGCACTAGAATTTAATTGACCCGTAGTAATATTTCCGCTATTAGCATTCAGGATGCCATTAGCAGTCAGAGTAATATTTCCCCCAGGAGAGTTCGTCCCTTTGCCTGATGTATCAATAGTTCCTACGGTAATCTGGGATCCCGAAATTTCCACATTAGCTCCAGAAGCGGTGATGGATTGGGTCGGATCCATTGAAAAAGCACCGCCATGTTGCTTATCTGAATCGGCAATAAATTTCACCGAACTAGCGGAGTTAAAGGTTAAAGAAACTCCAGGGGCGATCGTAATCTTGTCCTCGGCAGTAAAAGTAATTGAACCCGGTTGATTAAATGTTAAAGAAATATCATCAAGAATCTCGATCGCGTTATTAGCCTGAATCAAAATATCCCCTGATTGTTTTTCCAGGGTGGCAACACTAATTGTAATCTCTTGATCTCCAGGAGTGCTTTCTAAAGTATTCAGGAAATCATTCGCCAACTCTGGGGGATTATCTGCGGCATTGGAAATCGTAATTTTCCAGGGATCGAGTAGCAAAGTGCCCCAAATACCATTGGGGGCAGTTAAATCAACTAAGCCATTAAAAATCAGGTTTTCTTTGCCGGAAACTTCCGCAAAGCCACCATTGCCGAAATTCTCCCCACCCCGGGCAGAAATTTGGCCATAAAATCCCGTTAATTCATCAGCCCAAACAATCACCCGACCGCCATTGCCCGAACTCGCATCGGCCCGAATCATCGCATCATTACTCACAAAAGTTCTGGCAGCAGTGGGTAACAGCCCATTACCCTGATAATCTCCGCCAATTCTGACATCACCGCCCCCCAGACTACCGGATGCATCAATTTGGGCGCCAATCACCCCTACTTTGTCCCCGATCGCCGTCACACTGCCCCCAGCACCTTGCTCCGTAGATACGGATACTTGACCTGTAACAATGGTTGTGCCTGGTTCCGTAGAAATACGGACGGTGGAACCTGTCAGAGAAACGGTGCCATCAGGGTTTATACGGACATTAGTTGCATCACTGACCGTACCCCCGGTCAGCAATTCCGGTAATGTTAGGGGATTAATTTGATTTAAAGATGAATTTAAGAATGGATTCTGGTTCGCTTCAGTCCATTCCGACGGTAAGATATCCAAACTCAGCAGCATCCCGGATTGATTGATGCGGACTAAGACTAAATTTTCTGTTTCTCCGGGAACTGCGGCAATGGTAATTTGTCCCCCTGGGGCAGAAAGTGACCCCGTATTGACGGTCATCCCACCAATTAAATTCAGGGATTGGCGATCGCCCACCGCCAGATTTCCCGCATTAAACACAATCCCCGGCTGTGATGTAGCAGAGGTAGCAAAAATAAAGCTGTTAGGACTGCCCACTAGGGCTTGATAATCATTAGTGGTGCCACCAAACCAGCCCCCATTAAAACCCACCACCGCAGCGGTAGTAGCGGTAAAAGCCCCTGGGACATTCAGTGTAGCGTTCGGGCCAAAGACAATTCCTGCTGGGTTGATTAAAAATAAATTGGCATTGCTGCCAGTCACCTGGAGAATGCCATTAATCATCGAGGCATTGCCCCCGACCACTTGACCTAAGATATTTTGAATTTGGGGAGTAGACAGAAAGTTAGCGGTTTCTCCCGTAAGCACATTAAATTGCTCAAAGGTATGAAATAAATTGCTGCCATCCCCTGAGATGGCGCCGCCCTGGATATCGAGGCGATCGCCGTTACGGATAACCTGAGTGCCGGTATCTCCACCGGGAACAATGGTTTGAGCCATCACTGACTGCCACATCATCCCTGGAATCAACCCAATTGCGGCAACGAGAAGGCCGTGATTTCTGACTACCCGTAACGACATATCTGGTTTATCCTCGAAATCTATTTAATATATATTCAATTCATGGATTTAACTCATCTCAGTCGCTGGTTCTGGTTTAACAATCACTTCTGGTCCGATCAGAGGTTCTTGAATGAATTGACCTAAATTGACTGAGCGTAAAAATTCACTCCACCGGGAGAAAATCGTGGCATCATCAGGATGTTGGTAAAGCAGGTAAGCCAGACTGCTCAAAGCTTCATGCCAAATTCCGGCGCGGGCATAAATAGATGCGCGATCGCTCTCCGTTGCTTGATCCAACTCGGCTTGCAGTTCCTTACTCACGGGAATGCGTTCTACCCAACCATCCACCAATGGATTCGCACTCGGATCCTCGCTGTCGCAAACCATCGACACCAACCAACGATACTGTTTATTTTCGGCCAAAGCTGGCGCCTCGTCAGGGGACAATTTATGACTCATAATCCCTGATGAAGGAGCCGATAATTTTTTTTGGTACACAATATTTTGGCGATCGTCAATCAGCACAAATCTAACTGTGGCGGCTTTTTCCCCCGCACTCTGGTCTAATGAGCTTGGTGTGGGTACATACCAAAAGAAACTGGGATACTCAGACACCGTAAAAGCCATAGAATCACCAGGAATCATCGGCGTCAGCAACTTTTGCCCTGGTTCCCAGCCACAGCCCCGAGAACCACCATCAGCCGCTCTTGCGGGGGCGCCTCGGCTGGGCGGACTAAAGCTTTCACTCACTAGCCAAGATCCCGATGGGTCTTGATAACTAGAAGCGTGGGCGACAACTGGCGTGGGAGACAAAAAGCGTGGACTCATTAAAACACCCAGTAGAACACCCACAGAAATATTAACGATTTGTTGCAGTGATTTTTTCTTCAACATGATTCGCTCATTCCTTGTTTGATCGATTTATTTACGTCAACCCGAAAAGCCGTCCTCAAGCACCCACGTCAAATATATGTCAGATATATGTCAGATATATGTCAGGGAGATCAAGGTCAGAGATCATCTCCCTGGTGAGTCCAATCCCTCTAAATAAATACTGAAAATACTGAGCCAACATTTAGCTGATTCGAGTTTAACGCCGATAAAGTTGCAACATTCTCTAATGTCCGTATGCTCACGGAGTGTCTTTTAACTCTACTAATCTTCAGTATTTCTGAAAATTCACTATGGATTAACCAGCCAAAATCATGTTCGCATCTAAGTACTTATTAGATTTATTATACCACTTATTATACCACTTTTTTTATTAGTCGGCAATTGCTCCAACTTTCTTTAGCGTCAAGCTACGCTTAGAACAATTCTGGAAAAGAAAAATACTCAGGAAATCCCATTAGCTTTTTGCTAATTTTCTCTAAAAAAAATAGCTTTGGCGAGGACAGTTCTCCCTGGGTTGATTTAGTTTTGAATTAGTCTGGGTCATTTTCCGCAAAAATTACTTACCTTACCGCTCAGGGTATGCTTACATATTTTTACACAATGGTAATGTTGCCCAAAAACATAATCCCAGCCTTATACTTAAGTATTTGATAATTTTTTAACTTTCTCCGTATTTTTACGCAAGAGAAAAACTCAGACAGTCCTCTTTGGCGAAAATGGAAACGGAAATCAAGTCGGCAATGTCGAAGTCGGAGTATTTTCAGTAAGATGGGGGTGACTTAGACAGCCTATGATCCGAGTTGGAGGGGAATATGTCTTATTATTATCAGCACGCCAGTGTCTTTGCTTGCCGCACAGTGGAGGAGTTTGACCCGCAACGGGGACTCACTACCGCCGTGGGGACAGCGATCGCCCTACGGTATCAGTATGATGGCAGCCATGATGTCCCTGAATCTTTGGCTTTGCTGGTCAAAGACCCCCTGGCGATTAAATTAGAAGCTTTGGTGATCGGTGCTTGGAAAGATTTAATCGAAGCAGGGGATGATTCATCCGAAGTGGTGAATGCTTTGGTGGCTGTGGCGGATCGACTGCCGAATTTAAAAGCCATATTTTTAGGGGATATCTTGTCAGAAGAATATGAAATTTCTTGGATTTTACAAAGTGATATTAGTCCAGTTTTGTCCGCATATTCTAATTTAGAATGGTTGCAAGTTCGCGGCGGTAGCGGGTTAACATTTAGCCCGGTTGAACATGATAATTTAAAATACCTGATTATAGAGACGGGGGGGCTAAGTCAAGATGCGATCGCGGAAATTTGTGAACTCCAGTTACCCAATTTAGAGCATTTAGAACTATGGTTAGGGAGTGACTACTATGGGGGCAATTCTACCGTTGAGGACTTGCGGCCAATCTTGGCAGGCAATTTATATCCTAAGTTAAAATATTTAGGCTTAAGAAATGCCCAATATACCGATGAAATTGCCGAAGCTGTGGTGCGCTCGCGCATCATTCATCAACTGAAAACCCTAGACTTATCCATGGGAACTTTAGGGTCAACAGGTGCGGAGTTTCTTTGTAGTTCTCCAGCGATAAAAAACCTTGATACTCTGGATGTTTCAGAAAATTATCTTAATCATGAGGATATCGCCAAGTTAGCCCAACTCAAAATTAATCTAATTGCGGACAACCAAAAAGAAATACAAGCATATGATGAGGGTGAACGTTATTGTTCTGTTTCTGAGTAATTCCTCCCTTTCATTATTTCGCTAATTTTTTATTGATTTATTGGTATGATTCTTTGGTAGAATCGAAGCATTCGGCAAATATTTATCGCGGTTCGAGCGTGGTCAAATATAAATTACCGAATACTTCGTCCTGATTTGGTTAACTTATGAATTTCATGCCATTGAACCCCTTAAAATTTATCATAATTGGCAATCCTGAAAATCGCCGAATTGGGCTATTTCAACAAGCATTAAATTACTGGGGTTTGCCTTCAGCCAAAGTGCTGGACTACTTAGACTTAATTTCTGGCAGAGAAGGTCTTATAATAGACTCCCAAACTATCATCCGCATTGAATCACCAGAAAGAAATTTTCTAGTGGAAAAAGCTATTCTAGCAGCCGGGGCGAATATTGAATCAAGTGAACCAGCCGCAACTCATCAGCAAATTAGTGCCACTGATGCCTTAGCTTTAGAATTTGATCTGGGTCGGATTTATTATCCGAGACAATGGTATTTAGGCTGGTGTAATTTATTGCGGCAATGGGAAAATGTTATTTCAAATCAGAATAGTCTTAATCAAAGTTATCGGGAAAATAATCTGGGTTATTTTATCAACCACCCAGAGGATATTATCCAAATGTTTGATAAACGAATTTGTCACCAGCGGTTTACAGATTACTCTTTTAATCAGCTAGATGTCAATAATAATGTAATTTACTCTAATTCTTTGGCAGGATTATTAGCAAAGCGATCGCGTCAGCAAATCCCCCAAAATAACCATAATATGCCTCGGTCTACTATTCCTTTGCCTCGGAGTTTAGCTGGGATTACCAGTTATGAACATTTACGAGAACAAATGCAGCAGCATAAACTATCCAATGTGTTTGTCAAATTAGCTTATGGTTCTGGTGCTTCTGGGGTAGTAGCTTATCGGGTTAGCCCCAAAGGTGAGTCAGCAATTACTACTGTAGAACGAGTTCGCTACCAGGGTAAAACTATTCTCTATAATTCTCGGAAAATTAGAACTTATTTTCAGCGAGAAGAGATTGCGGATATCATTAATATCCTTTGCAAAGAAGGGGTACAAGTAGAGGAATGGCTGCCGAAAGCTAAACTGCAATATCGTCCATTTGATTTGCGAGTTGTGGTAATTTCAGGAGAAGCCCAGCATTTAGTTGTGCGGTTAGGCAAAAGCCCGATGACGAATTTACATTTAAAAAGCGAGCGCGGCAATAGTGAGGAATTTTTGCAGCGAGTTGGGGCGGAAAACTGGCAAGCAATGCGGCAAACTTGCGAAACCGCTGCCCGGTTATTTCCCAATAGTTTATATTGTGGGATTGATTTACTGGTTTATCCTGACTTTCGCCGTCATGCTATTTTAGAAATTAACGCGTTTGGGGATTTATTACCAGGGATTACTTGGAATAATCTCGATACTTATACCAGTGAAGTCAAAGCAATTTTAAGGTTAACCGCTGAGGCATGATATGAATTATAATATGATATAATATGAATCAAATTGTGGGCAGCCACGATGTTTTATTGACTAAAGTTGACTAAGGCAAAAATTGCCTGCCGAAATGCTTTGCCTCTACATTTAATCGGAAAAACGCTGTAAAGTAAAGAAACTGCACAAATCTACGGAGAAATTATCTTGGGTGTAGAACTTCGCAGTTATGTCTATTTAGATAACCTGCAACCTCAACACGCGGCTTATATTGGTACGGTGTCCCTGGGCTTTTTGCCCTTGCCAGGGGATGCATCCTTGTGGATTGAAATTTCCCCAGGAATTGAAATTAATCGGATTACTGATGTGGCTTTGAAAGCGGCTAGAGTCCGTCCGGCTGTCCAATTTGTCGAACGACTTTATGGACTACTAGAAATTCATTCGAGTTTTCAAGGGGAAACCCGCATTGCCGGTCAAGCAATTTTAGAAGCCCTCGGAGTACAAGAAAGCGATCGCCTCAAACCGCGCATCATTTCTAGTCAAATTATCCGCAATATCGACCCCCACCAAGCCCAACTAATCAACCGCAACCGACGAGGACAGCTAATTTTAGGCGGTCAAACCCTCTATGTCTTAGAAGTGGAACCCGCTGCTTATGCGGCATTGGCAGCCAACCAAGCGGAAAAATCGGCCATGATTAATATCCTCCAAGTGCAAGCGGTGGGCAGCTTTGGTCGTCTTTACCTCGGTGGGGAAGAACAAGATATTATGGCTGGTTCTCAGGCAGCTTTAGCGGCGATCGAAAATATTAGAGGTCGCGAATTTGGCAGTCAAGGGCGAAAAGAATAATATCACTAACCACCAATCACCAACAATCAACAATCAACCACCAACCATCAACTATTCAAATTATATGAATCAAATAGAAAACAAACGCCCAAAATTAGCGCAATTATTGGCCGGTTCCCCTTATCAATCTTATGTTTATTCTTATCCCCATAAAACATCCTATCGTCCGATCGCGCCTCCCGTTCCCTTAGAAGAAGTTTGGGCAACGGAAAATAAGCAGTCTCTCTTTTTATATATTCATATTCCCTTTTGTGAAATGCGCTGTGGTTTCTGTAATTTATTTACCACCGTGAAAAATAATCAAACACTATTTGAGGAATATGTCCAAACAGTGCAAAGACAAGCGATTCAGGTTAAAAAAGCCTTGGGAGAGGCAACTTTTGCCCGATTTGCGTTAGGGGGCGGCACACCGACTCAGTTGCCTTTGCCCCAACTTGAGGCGATTTTAAATATTGCGGAAAAGACTATGGGGGCGCCGTTGTTAGATATTCCCAGTTCCGTAGAAGTTTCCCCGGAAACAGTCGAGCGCGATAAGTTAAAATTGTTGCGCGATCGCGGCATTACCCGGTTAAGTATTGGCATCCAAAGTTTTATCGACGCGGAAGTTTTAGCCGTCCAACGGCGTCAAGACGTGACCCAGGTTAAAGCAGCATTAAACTTAATGGTTGAGGCAAATTTCCCCACGATTAATATTGATTTAATGTATGGTTTACCGGGGCAAACGGTGGCTACTTGGCTGCGCTCGCTGCAAGAAGCTTTACAGTTTCAGCCCCAAGAAATTTATCTCTATCCTTTATATGTGCGTCCCCTGACTGGACTGGGCAAAACGCTACAAGAATGGGAAGATATTCGCTTAAATTGCTATCGAGAAGCGCGCTCGCTTTTACTTTCCCAAGGTTATACCCAAGTTTCCCTAAGAATGTTTGCCAAACCATCTTTCACTGCCAGAACTGCCAGCGAACGCCCAGTTTACTGCTGTCAAAGCGATGGCATGATTGGACTCGGTTGTGGTGCTCGTTCTTATACAGATACTTACCATTATTCTGGGGAATATGCTGTCAGTAACTTAGAAGTTAATCAGATTTTAAATAAATTCATTCAAACTTCAGACACAGCTTTTAATTATATCCACTATGGCTTTAAATTAGACAACGAAGAACGGCGCCGTCGTTATGTTTTATTATCCTTACTTTCCCAAGAAGGAATCGACTTAAATCACTATCATCATCGGTTTAATACGGATATTTTTGCGGACTTGCCAGAACTGACCGAATTATTAACCCTGAATCTGGCAATTCTGGCAAATCAGCGGTTGCGCTTAACGGAACAGGGAATTGAGCGAGCGGATACTATTGGTTATTGGTTATTTTCCGAGCGCGTGCGTCACCTCATGCAAGAATATGAGTTAAAATAAATTTGTTTAATTTGCTTAATGGGACAAATTCTCAAATTTATCCTCTGAATTTCCTATGAATCAATGGTCGCCGGAAATATTTAAAAAGGCCTGGAACTTTGCTACGCTCGCCCATCATGGCCAAACCTATGGCGGGTCTGAACCGGGGATAAAAATTGACTACATTAACCATATTGGTAGTGTGGTTATGGAAGTGATTTGGGGGTTGGATGCTTCCCCAGATTATGATGCAGATTTAGCGGTACAATGTGCTATTCTCCATGATATTATTGAAGATACCAAATATCAATATGAAGATGTGCAAAAAGAGTTTGGCACGGCGATCGCTGATGGGGTAATGGCGTTAACGAAAAATAAGAACTTACCCACAAAAGAAGCTCAAATAAAAGACAGCTTATCTAGAATTAAGCAACAGCCCAAAGAAATTTGGATGGTAAAACTGGGCGATCGCATTACTAACCTACATCATCCTCCTTATTATTGGTCAAATGAGAAAAAAATCGCCTATAAACAGGAAGCCATCTTAATTTATCAAGAGTTAAAAGCAGGCAGTGATAAATTAGCCCAAAGACTTTGGCAAAAAATCACCGAGTACGATCGCTTTATTGTTGACCGTTAGAAGGTGTGCGTGGGATGTGCGTGGGGTGTGCGTGGGGTGTGCGGGAGGAGAAATGCCTAGAGGGTAGAGAAGAGAGAAAAGAGAAGAGAGAACATCTTTCCTCTTTCCTCTTTCCTCTTTCCTCTTTCTTCTTTCCTCTTTCCTTAATACATAGAGATTTATACTTATTTGTTCCCTTAAATTAGGGGTAACTAGAGTAAATACTCATCTAGAATCGACGATTTATTCACATAAATTTACAAAAAAACTCATAATCCTAGAGCCAAACCTGATTTTTTATGGTATAATGCAGACACATTGTTTGATAGATTAATCTGGAATTAAGATAAGTCAAAATTTTTCCATTACGGGAACCGTAATTAGGTAATAAAACTTATCTGTTTTCCAACCTTTCCCCAATTGCCCATTTTTTCGGGAAGTTGGGCAGGGAAAGACAAAAATTATGTCAACAATTTTCACCGGAAAAATGCACCGGAAATATCGCTCAGATGCCTTTTAGATCGATGTTCGACTATCGGGGATCGGCGATAGACCAGCGATAGACCAGCGATAGACCAGCGATCGCTCATCGGTGAATCACTGGTAAATCACCAATTTAATTAGCTGAAAGCCTTTCATCCAAAAGCTAACTGCCGCTGGCTGAAAGCTAAACGCTTACTTTTGACTAAACAGCTATTTTCACTCCCAGTTATTTATCCCCAGGAGCTTTGCCACTATGGAATATCAAAATGTTAACGTCAAATCTCAAACCCGTAATCACAAAGGTTTTTTCGTTCAACAAGCCGCCTATAAACTGATGGGAATTGACAAGTCTGGTTGGGCATTAATTTGCGTTGATGATGCAGTTTGCCATTATGTAGATCCTGACAACCTGCAAATGCATCAAAAAACTGCTAAATCCTAAACAAGAAACAATGTAGCAAAAGTTAATCATTGCTTCTGAAGATTAAAAATTGGGAGGCTGTCCTGGTTTCAGGTGCAGCCATATCCTTTTTTCAGATGGTGATTAACGCCAGCGCTGCGCCGATTAACGAGAACTTAAAATTTCCTCAAGGGCTGGTTTTAAATCAGGATATTGGTATTCAAAACCCGAAGATAAAGTACGTTGCGGTAAAACTTTTTGACCTTCTAAAACCACTTTAGCCCCATCCCCTAAAAGCAATTGTAAAACGAAGTCGGGAACTGGCAACCAGGAAGGACGATGCATTACTTGCCCTAAGACTTGACATAGTTCATTCATCCGCACGGGATTGGGTGCGGTGCCATTGTACACTCCGGCTAAATCAGACCGTTGCAGACTAGCTAGAATTAAATTAACTAAATCATCGCGGTGAATCCAAGAAAACCATTGGCGACCGCTGCCAATTGGCCCGCCAGCAAATAACTGGAAAGGCGTCAGCATTTTCGCCAGGGCTCCCCCCATTCCCAAGACAATTCCCGTCCGAATAATTACCAGTCGAGTGCCCGTTTCTTTGACTTTTTGCGCTTCATTTTCCCACTCTTGACAAACTTGAGCGAGAAAATCATTCCCCGGATGACTGGTTTCATCAAAGGTGGCGGTTTCGCTAGTGCCGTAATAACCGATCGCCGATGCATTCACCAAGACTTTAGGCCGAGGACTCGCTATTGCGATCGCCTCAACAATTTTTTGCGTCCCCAATTGACGACTCTGGAAAATTTCCTGCTTGCGTTGCGCGGTCCAGCGTTCTTCGGCAATACCCGCCCCGGCTAAATTCACCACCGCATCACAACCAGCGATCGCCCCTTGCCAATTCCCGGACTGCTGCGGGGTATAGGTGACAAATTCCACATGGGGAAAATTTTGACTGGGAAATACCCGCAAAGCGCGATCGCGGTTCCGGGTCAACACCAAAACATGGTCGCCCTGACCGTGTAATTTTTCCACTAAACGAGTTCCCACAAAACCTGTGGCCCCAGTGATGGCTACTTTCATATTCTCACTTCTCAAAACATTATTTCACTCTACCTATCCTACAGGGTTTTTCTTTCTTACTGAACCACGGTAGGACCCGCGCCCAAGCGTAGGGGTTAAGGCGCTCGTCGTCCTGACAATATTCTCAGCCCCTCAAATTCGTCGGGTGGGCAAAAATCCACACTGAGGAAAGAGGAAAGAGGTTCGAGGAAAGAGGTTCGAGGAGAATTCTCTCTTCTCTCTCCTCTTTACTCTCTCCTCTTTCCTCAAAATTAAGCCTTTCGCCACTGCAAGCAAAAGACCCGAAGCAGATTCCGCGATCGCACCACCAGTAGAAACCGGATTTGGCCGCAAATTGGCTGAGAAAAACCTGCGGTCAAACTATTGACAAATACTAAAATATATTTTACAATAAAACTATTGTTAATTGGCCAAATCGTACCACGATTTAGTTATTGAAAAATTAACAATAACCAATAACAAGTAACCAAAATTTACCGGAGTACAACATGCCTGTATCTGTGCAATTTATAGATGGGATCGATGAAGAACTGAGTGGAATTAGCCTTCGCAAACGGCGCGACACCGGCACCAACTTGGTGGTTTTATTATTTGAAAACGTAGAGGCATTAAAAGGAGGACGGAGTTTCACCAATAAAATCGACACTTTATCGTTGCAGGATCAAGAAGGGAAAATTACAGTTATCCCCAGTGGGATGAAATTCTTTTTTGCCAATGATGAGCATGATTTATCCAGAGCCGAATGTTCTTTTGAACTGAGGACACAAGCGGAATTAGATCGGGTGATGCGATTTTTCCATCGCTATGCTGACGCCCACGGCTTTGAGTTTCAGTCGAACTAAGTTCCCCGATCGCACTTTGCTGGGAATAAAACTTGTCTTATTGACTGGTGTGAATTAGATAGCAACCTTTTAGCCAGTTGACGACCGGATTTTAAGCAGTCCACCTGGGTCGGGAATTTGCTGGCTTTGTGCGATCCCTCTCGTCGGTGGCTTCATCCTCTATCAAGGATTGATTTTATTAGCCGATCCGCTCATCAATGATGGGCATTTTATGGAATGGACGATCCTGCTGCGGCTGTTTGTTAAGCAAGTCACTTGGGGAGGGGCGATCGCCCTTGGGTATAACCTCTTACGAGGGGCGCACCCTGCTCATCAAAGGCAAAAAGGCGATCGGGCATCTATATCCGCCTATTGTGTACAGAATCAGAAACTGTGAAGCTTTCTCAGTTTTTTCTCCGGCCAAAGAACACTTATATGGTATGCTAACCGATTGAATCGGTTCTAGCGGGGAGCAGCCGCTAGAGGAAACGGGGAAAGTGCAGTGCAAATCTGCCGCTGTCCCGCAACTGTGAAGGAGGTTCATGCCTCCGAGTCAGAATGCCCGCCGATGGAAATGCCGACATATACAAAAAACGTGAAATGTCGCGTCGGTTAACCAATATATCTGCGAGGTACAGATGTTTATCCATCTTTTTGTTTCAAGATTTAAAGTTTTTCTGTCTGCGAGCTTACTGCCTCCGCCACGGCAAGTCACAGAATCTAGCGCGATTCGCTTCCTAGTAATCAAAAATCATCGCCAAAATTTTGCGTAATTCAAAACATGAAATACTTAACAAAAAACGCAGTTAATTCAAGTGGTAAATCCTCAAAAGATCCGCCAATTTCTGCCCTCTATCACCTCAATTTATGGGAAAAAATTGCGCTCGCCGCCGTTGCGGAATTCGTGATTGGCAGTTGGGGCTAATTGCTGTTTCTTGTGCCAGCATTCTGTTTGCCTCTCATCCACCTTTGTTGTGTTGGGCTTGGCTGTGGTGGCCAGTAACACTTTAACTCCCCACAGAGCGAGCGAGACGGCGCTCGCGATCTGGCTGACCGATTGGTTTTATACAAGCGCGATCGGTCAAATTCCTTTAAACATAAATTAATTGAATTTGGCAATTTGCAGCGGAGTGCAACTCCTTTTAATCACCGGATTTGTCACCCTGCAACCAAGATTTAGCCGCATAAATTTTTCCGGTTATTTAAGTTGGTTAGGTCTAAGCGCGATCGCCGGTTATGTTCTCAGCCACGGGAGTTTGATGCTATTTAACCAGTCGGGGCTTTCGGCAGCGATTCATCCTAACTGGCTTCTGAATAATCTATTATGGGCGGTTGGCTTATCGGTAATTCACTGCACGATTGTCTGGTTGTTGATGCAAACCAGTCCTCAATACTTTCCGACTTTTTTTCCTAATCGCGGACAATTGGGCGATCGCCCTTGCGGATGTGGACGAAAGTTTTAGCTATGGTTTAGTTATCGCCAGTCAAACAACCAAAGAGTCTCTAGTCAACAATTAGTCATCATTATATTCATTAGATACTCATAATTAGGAGAATCTTTCATGTCGATGTACTTACTCTATTCTCTGGGATTTTTGCTGCTACTCCTAGGGGTAGGAATCACCTTATATCTCGTCACCCCGCGTCGTTATCAATCCTCGGAAACTGTGGCTAATTCTTACGACGAATGGACTGAAGACGGAATTTTAGAATTTTACTGGGGGGGAACATATTCACCTGGGTCATTATGGTTCGCCCCCAAGACGGAAAGACTTTCTCACTGCCAAGTCGGACTTTGTACATGAAATGGTGAAGTGGGGCGGACTGGATCGATTACCCCCAAGGACTAAGGTTTTGGATGTGGGTTGTGGTATCGGGGGAAGCAGTCGCATTCTGGCTCAAGATTACGGTTTCTCCGTGACGGGAGTAACCATCAGTCCTCAACAAGTGAAACGAGCGCAGGAGTTAACCCCTGAAGGAGTTGATGCTAAGTTTATGGTCAATGATGCCTTAGCATTATCTTTCCCCGATGCCAGTTTTGATGTGGTTTGGTCGATTGAAGCGGGTCCCCATATGCCGGATAAAGCCCAATATGCGCGGGAGATGATGCGGGTGCTAAAACCCGGTGGGATACTGGTGGTGGCAGACTGGAATCAAAGAGACGATCGCCAAAAACCTTTGAACTTCTGGGAAAAGTTAGTCATGCGGCAACTATTAGATCAATGGTCCCATCCGGCTTTCTCTAGCATTGAAGGGTTTGCCGAACTGATAGAGGAGACTGGGTTGCTCTCTGGGGAAGTCGCCACCGCAGACTGGACCGCAGAAACCCTGCCTTCTTGGCTGGATTCTATCTGGCAAGGAATTGCTCGACCTAAAGGATTATGGCTATTTGGGGTTTCGGGATTTATCAAGTCTTTGCGAGAAGTGCCAACGATACTGCTGATGCGTTTGGCATTTGGTGTCGGGTTGTGTCGGTTTGGGATGTTCCGCGCCGTGCGAGATAATTCAACACCTCAGTCCGCAGAGAAATCTAAAGCGAAAGTGGTTCAGTTGTTCAAAGCTACTCCAACTCGTTAAAATTTGCTAGTCGATTCACGATTTCTAAAGCATTTTCCAGTGAGGTTCCATGAGAAAAACACATCTGGGGTTGGCGATCGCCACACTTAGCTGTTTGGCAGTTTTGGCAGAGCCGTCGGTCAACCTTTCCCGCACCGCCGCCGCTCAACATCAGACCCAAGTCGGACAATCCCAAACCAGGGGTGAGGGGCAAAATATCATCATGCACCTGACTCATAGCACCGATGACCTTCATGCGGCTTTCATGGCTTTGAAATTAGGCACAAATCTGCAAAAACGGGGCGCTCAGGTGACGCTGGTTTTGACTTTGGAGGGGGTGAGAATTGCCTCGACCAATCAACCCTTAGACTTGCGCTGGGGTAGTGGTCCGATGACCTTGGCTCAAATGTATGATGATTTTGTCGCCGCTGGAGGCAAGGTAATGGTTTGTCCGGTCTGTGCTGAAGCCGCCGGAATAACCGCTGCTTCTTTGCGGACTGGCGCTCAATTCGCACAGGAAAACCAGGATATCCCTAGCTTGATTTTAGCAGCCGATAAAGTAGTTGGTTTTTAGTGATTTTTTGACCCTAACAGGGAATTGGGTTTTCATCCCCTATTCCCTGTTGAGGACATCTCTCAATGTATCTGATTTCAGCCTGACTTTAACTCTCAAACCATTAGATTAATAACTTGAGAATTTGTTGGCGATCGCCTGCAATATTTCCTCAGTCAACTGGGGCAGGGTCATCGTTCCCATATCTCCTAATGAGCGAGTTCTCACACTCAAAGACTGATTATCTAACTCTCGCTGACCAATCACCACTGTCACCGGAATTTTATCCAGTTCAGAGTTGCGAATTTGTTTGCCTAAACGCTCCCCAGTATTATCGACTTCGGCGCGAATATTCTGCTGCCTTAAACTTTGGACAATTGATTGGGCATAATCTCGAAAGCGATCGCTCACTACTAACACTCGCACCTGAACCGGAGCCAACCACAGGGGAAAATCCCCCGCATAATTCTCAATTAAAATCCCAAAAAACCGCTCCAAAGAGCCAAAAATTGCCCGATGAATCATAATCGGACGTTGCCGGGAACCATCTGCTGCCACATATTCCATATTAAATCTTTCGGGCAAATTAAAATCCACTTGAATCGTGGAACATTGCCACAATCGACCGATCGCATCCTGAATTTTAACATCTATTTTGGGACCATAAAAAGCCCCGCCGCCTTCATCAGTCACATAATCCCAGCCTTTAGTATTCAGAGCCGTAATCAAAGCATCCGTTGCTAATTGCCACACCCCATCATTCCCCACCGATTTACTGGGACGAGTGGAAAGATTCACCTCATATTTACTAAAGCCAAAATCCGATAAAATCTTTTCCGTCAAATTTAACACCCCTAAAATTTCATCCGCCACCTGTTCGGGCAAACAAAAAATATGGGCATCATCTTGAGTAAACCCCCGCACTCGCATCAATCCATGTAATACCCCAGAGCGTTCATACCGATAAACGGTGCCTAACTCTGCCCAGCGAATTGGCAACTCCCGATAAGAATGTAAATGGCTTTGGTATGTTAACACATGAAAGGGGCAATTCATGGGTTTTAATTGATAAGATTGGTTCTCAATCTCTATCTGGTCAAACATATTTTCTCGGTAAAAATCATAGTGACCAGAAGTTTTCCACAAATCCAAATTAGCAATGTGGGGACTGTACAACAACTCATAACCATCTTGCAGATGTGCTTGTCGCCAGTAGTCCTCAATTATTAGGCGTATTCTTGAGCCTTTAGGATGCCAAAATACTAAACCGCCTCCGGCATCTTCTTGGATGCTAAATAAATCCAACTCCTGTCCTAACTTGCGGTGATCGCGTTTTTTGGCTTCTTCTTTTTGCTGCCAATAATATTCTAGTTGTTCTGGGGTTTCCCAAGCAGTGCCATAAATTCGTTGCAGTTGCGGTAAGGTTTCATCTCCTCGCCAATAAGCTCCGGCTACACTTTCTAACGCGAAAGCATCTGGATTAATTTCGCCCGTAGAGTTCAGGTGCGGTCCGGCACATAAATCCCACCAAAATTCTTGGGGGGGAATGACCACTGGCGAAATCAGAGAAGGTTCGACTTCGGGATGACCGGTTCGCCCCATATCTGGGCTACCAATAAAATAGCGAGTAATGGGTTCTGTGGCGGGAATTTTATCCAGAATTTCCAACTTATAAGGTTCGTTTAACTGCTGAATTTCTCCCCGAATTTGCTCTCGATTTACTACCTCCCGAATTACGGGTAAGTTAGCTTTGATGAGGCGTTTCATCTCCAGGGTTATTTGCTCTAAGTCTTCCGGCGTAAATGGTTCTTTTCGGTCAAAGTCGTAGTAAAATCCGGTATCGGTGGTGGGGCCAATGGCGACTTTGGTTTCGGGGAATAGTTTTTGCACTGCCATCGCTAGGATGTGAGCGCAGGTGTGGCGAAGTCGCCGCAACTTTTCTGGCTCGGTTTTGAGCAAGTTTTCCAAGGGAGGTGGGGGATTGATTTGACTTAGCATGACTGTAGAATAGTTAGGGTTTTAAGAGATAGTTAAACAGATGAGTTAAACAGATGTAGGAGTCGGTCTATCTATAGCATGGGTCTTTGACATTGCTGTAGGCGACGGTTTTGAAGGTGACTCTGTTGTTTCCAGGGTTATATAAGGTGTAAGTAGCCTGTCCGGGGTTGCGTCCCACAGAGCCAACCCCCACCACGCGACGAGGAGTTTTGCCCTGTTCTTGGGGTTCTTGGGTGCCATCTAGGGTGATGACGGTAGAACGCAACTGACTCGGTTCCACTTGGCACTCAAAGCACAAACCCGATCGCCCACAAAACAGGGTATTGGCATCAGCGCGAATCAGGCGATCGCACAACTGAATCGCTGGTGTATCCGGTGTTAGCTCATCGGCATAGCTAACGGTGCTACCATGAATCAGCAGGCAATCCAGTTCGTGAAAGCCAAAGTGCAGCGATCGCAACCATTGCACTTCCGCTCGCGATAAGGACTCCCAGAGGCGTTGTACCCCATCGCCGCCAAACTTAGCCATTAACTCTGGGGCATCGGGCAAACCGCTTAATCCGTGCAGGCTAAAACATTGTTCTTCCCACCAACCAATGCAGACCTGGGGTTGCGGCTCCCCCCGTCGGGGAGACTGTAACCGCTCGATTACCCCCCGGTTATCTCCGCCCAACCCTACCACATCTCCCAGAATATAGAGATCGCTTACACCCGAGCGCAGGGACTTAATATCCGCCATAACAGCTTCTAATGCCGCCAAATTCCCTTCAATGCCACTTAAAATTGCCCACTGGTTCATCCGGTATATTCTCCTTCTTTCCTAGTCACGTCCGCATAAATCTCACCCTATCTGGGCTAACGTTGGCAAACATGGGTGGGGTCATCGGCTCGCTCCGCAAATTCCATTCCTCGAGACAACCGCCACGCAAAGATAGCCGGAAGTCCACTTTCAATAATTGCCGCACAGGTCTTTTGGTAGTCGTAGGGTACTTCTCGCATCGTCACCTGAGTGGTCTCCGTATCATAAAGCACATAAGTAGCATTAGGTCTTCCGTGACGCGGCTCTCCCACAGAACCGGCATTAACAATCCGCTTGAGGGGAGTGGTAAAGTGATGTTGAGTTTTGGGCTGTCCGGGGGTCTGTACCGTCACCTTTAGGGTGGCATTTTCTAACTTCCGGATATATGGCACATGGGTATGCCCACAAAACAGCACGTCTGCCTCTGTGGATAGCACCCGTTCCAACGCCGCAAAGCCATCCATACTGGGTAATAGATACTCATGCTGGCTATTGGGGCTACCATGCACAAAGCAGAGGTTCCCCTGACGCAGGGACATGGGGAGTTGAGCCAAGTAACCCCGCACTTCTGGCTTAATCACTTGATTCGTCCATTCATGGGCAAGTCGGCCTCGCTTCTCGGCTAATTGGGACGGATAACTGCACTCGCAGGCATTCAGACCTTCCACAATGTCCTCATCCCAACAGCCTTGACAGGTGGGGATGTCTAGAGAACGAATCATTTCCACCACCTCATTAGGATGCGGCCCATAGCCTACCAAATCCCCTAGGCAGTAAATCTGGTCGGCTTTTTGACTGTCGATATCTGATAACACTGCATTCAGGGCTTCAAAGTTACCGTGGATGCAGGAAATAACCGCGAGTTTCATGTGATTGGCTCTTCTTCCTGGTTTATTGCTTCCTGGTTTACGATTCTGTACTGCTCCTGGTAATGGTCGATCGCCGCGTCGGACAAACAACTATCCAATATTGCTTGGGCGATCGCCTGAAGCTCCAGTTGCCAGCCGATGACTTCAATTCCACTGGGGCGATCGGGTCGTCCCTCTAGCCAGGGGGGAATGGGTAATTCCCGGTAGGCAATTCCCTCTAACCCCTGCACAAAGTCCACGGAAAAGGCTCGACCATCGGGCAATTCAAAAATGCCCTTTAACCGATGTACGTTTCCGTAGGCTCCTTCGGTAATCTCAATCAGTATTTCATCCAGACTCGGGGGGTCAAACACCTGCCCAGTCAAAGACGTACACCAAACCTGGGGGGGATTCGCCATATCTGGTGTAGCAATGGCATTACCCGGAACTAGCTCCAAAGCCCAATCATGCCACTCAGATTGCTGAAGGTCAGGAGGAACCACCGCCACACGATGGCAAGGGAAGCTGGAGAGAAAGGGGATGTTTAAATCCAGATGAAAACCAATCTCTAAGAAGATGACCGTATCTTCAGGCAACATTTGCACCAACGGAATTTGGCTTTCCGATAACACCTTCACCTTGGGGTAGCAATAGCCAATCAGAGCTAAATCTACAGACACCTCTCCCAGTCCAGGGCAAATATAAACACAGGCTGCCGGATTTTTTCTCTCCAACTCTTGGCTAATCCAAGTGGTTTTACCGCTGCCGGAGGCTCCAGCCACAGCAATTATAGTAGGGGCAGTCATGGGCTGAATATTTTAATTAGTTAATGAAAAGATGGACTGTGACGAATCAGATTCATAAATTCCTGACGGGTTTTGGCATCATTGGCAAACACCCCCTGCATGGAACTGGTGACAGTCCAAGAACCGGGCTTTTGCACTCCGCGCATCACCATACACATATGAGTGGCTTCCACCACAACCGCTACACCTTGAGGTTTGAGTAAGCCTTGCAGGGCATCGGCAATTTGTTGGGTTAACCGTTCTTGCACTTGCAGACGACGGGCATACATTTCGCAGATGCGGGCAATTTTAGATAGCCCAATCACTTTGCCATTTGGGATGTAGGCAACATGAGCCCGTCCTAAAATCGGTAAGATATGGTGTTCGCAGGAGCTAAACAGATCGATGTCCCGCACTAATACCATCTCGTTGGTGTTTTCGTGGAAAACTGCCCCATTGAGTAGTTCGTCTAAGGATTGATGATAGCCAGAGGTGAGGAATTTCAGGGCTTTAACTACTCGTTTTGGCGTGTCGCGCAGTCCTTCGCGATCGGGGTCTTCGCCCATCCCTAACAGAAGGGTGCGAACCGCTTGCTGCATCTCGGCTTCAGTTGGGTATTTTTCCTGGGGGGGTTTCGATTGGGCGATCGCAGATTGCCTCAAAATGTCGCTCGGTGAAATCGATAAAGTCATAAGTGAGTTTAGGTTAGAAGTTGCTGGCCATTGGCAGTTGCTCCCTTGAAGGAAAGGTTGGTGCCTGGTGGCTGTTTGGTGGAACCGTAAAATGATAACGATTATCATTCTAACACAACCAATAGTTTTAGCACAACCAGTAGGCCAACAGGAGGAGAGACGATGCATAGGTGCTGATGAGCCGCCATCGGAGCCGCCATCGAGGTGTGTGGGGTGTGGGGGTGCTTTCGGAGCTTTCGGAGCTGGGGAGCTTTCGGAGAAAAGAGGAAAGAGGAAAGAGGAAAGAGGAAAGATCATCTCTCTTTAACCTTATTCGTTCT
>FWWL01000573.1_pt1 | contig 99014 bp, 93 predicted proteins | sample 2228331 | NCBI WGS metagenome assembly FWWL01 (sample SAMEA103939775, study PRJEB20133) | metagenome | reverse complement strand
CCTCCTTCATACATAACCTTCGTCGTCAATGTATTAGTCCAGTTGTTTGTATTCGTATACGTAACAGAAAGAATGAGAGTGTCTTTGCTGTTTGGATTTTCTCCTATTTTTGCCGCTATACCATCATTTTCATAATCTACAATAATATTTGAGGATGATTTTTCAAAGCTCAAATTTTTATTAAACAAGGTTGAACAGACATTTGTTACATTTAAAATAGTAGTATTAATAGATATTATCGCTTTTTTAATTTTCTTCTGCATATTATTCTGGATTGTAAATTTTATATCTCCCTCATTATCTATACTGTATAGAACCTGATTTGAAGGAGAAAGATAAACCTCTGAAACCTGATCACTACCTGCAAAGTTAATCTTTGAATATGCAATTCCTGGACCATCATCACTTCCATTAAATGCCTTTATCATTAAATTAAAATTAGTTGCTGTAGACATAGAATTAGTAAATCTTATAAATATTTTATCTACATTATAAGGCCAGAAACCAGAAGAATAAGAAACAACAATCCTTGAACTAATCTTACTATAAGAAATAGTAGAACTACTTAGACTATTGCTACAATAAATTACATTGTTTAGTATATCTGGTAGTTCTATAACATTAGAGTACGCATAGTTATTTCCTTCGCTAAAATTACTCAAAATCAAAGTAAACTCATTTGTTTCAATACCCACATAAAATGTTTGTAAAGCATTCAAATTAGTAATATTTACTTTCGGTATCAAAACATTTTGTTTAAGGATTGAAAAATTCGTATTTACTGTTGAATATCCATTTCCATTATCAACATAAACCTTCCACTCAACATTTGTTTTAACAAGATCATATTTATCAAGTAAATTTAACGACACTACATCCTTTTCTCCTTTTAAAAGTCCATTCTCATAGAAAATAACCAGATTGGTAAGGTCATTAGAAATAACTTGCCCTTTCAAGCTGTTTACATCAATAATATTTGTATATAAATCAGGAATAACTATCCTGGCATATATAAGTGCCGAACTACCTGAAGCAACTCCATTATCTATTTCCAGATTAATATAATTTGTATTCCAGACAGAATAAATATTTGTATATGCAGATTGAATGGATGCCGCCGGAGCTCTTTCAATATTCAAGATGTTTTCACCACTAACATTTGTCTCATAAAATCCATTATATACCATCGCATCAAAAGTAAAATTAGTTCCTATATTTTTTATTCTATTTGTAAGTTGTAATGTTATAGTATTTGTTACTCCAGGATAAAAGTTGGTATAATAAAGAGTTATCAATCCATTGTTATAACTCTTATTTGTAGCAATACTATCAATAATCTTGGAAACACTAAAATTGTTTGTAAATGAAGGTGGTAAATACAACTTTAATCTCTCAATATTATTTCTATATCCACCTTTATTAATAAATCTTAACTTTAAATCAAAATTCCCATGTTCTGCATATATTTCTGATGGAATCAATTTTTCTTCACATACAGGATAAGGCATCTTAAAGTATATTAGATTTGTCTCTCCAGTAGGTAGTTGTGAATTTATATAACTTAATCCCGAAGTAGAGAACTTCACTTTTACCGGTAGTGTTACACTCATTTCTCCCATGTCTAAATTATCAAAAATCTTTAATTCAATTCTATCAATCACATTGTTTGTGAATTTACCTGCAGGATAAGTTAGTTCCACAAAATTAGAGCCGTCATTTGATACCTTTGATAAAATTCCACCATTAGAACTAATAACACTAACACTATTAGTAATAAAAGGTGAAAGTAGATATATTCTCACTGCTTCAATATCGTTTCCAGCCTCACCTGTATTATTCAAAATAAATCTCACAACATTTGTTTCTTCAAGAGTATTCAATTCTTTGTCAAGTATAAAATACTGTGAATTGTAAGGTGATAGCACAAAATTAAGTGCAAGACTTCTGCCTATATCCAGAGGATTACCCGGTAATCCATCTGGAATTCCTGTTCTTGAGTTGGCAGCCTTAACATCCCAGGTACCTGAAAAACCATCAACATCTTGATTATCGTAACCCACTATGGTAAGATAATCATAAGAAGCTGAAGAAATATTTGTGTTACTTAGATAATAATCAATACTAATAGTTCCATCACTTAAATAATCAATCTTTGCCTTTATTCTATTAGAAATAATTTGAATATTCGTAATTATTCCTTTCCCCATAGGTGGAGTAATTTTAACCCTATAAATATTGTTTCCTATTTCTCCAACATTTGTTATAACAAAATTATATGTTTCACTTATTTTATCCTTCACAACATTATTTGGAGTAACATATGCATAATATCTCGCCGGTGGTAATGATATTTGCATTTCATCTGAACCATAAATATTTGTATGATGATAAACTACATTATCATTTGTATACATATAAACAAATGTCCATCTTACATTCGTTGAATCTGAAAGTAACACCTTATTTGCTGTAATTCTCAATTTTGTAGTTTGATTTTCAGGAAGTGGCGTAGAATAATCTATCCATATTACATTTGTAACTATAGATTTATTTCCTGGATAACCACTTACAACTATATCCTCTGCATTTATAGTAAATATTTCTGGAATCACTACCCCAGCTCTTTTTACCGGAACATTTCCTGTTTCACCATTTTTGAAATTAATCTCAAACATTTTTCTCGTATCTGTAGTATAGAAAGCACCGTTTATATCATAATTCAATGGTCGAGTGGCATAGCTAACTCTACTACCTATTGTAACATTTGTTATCTCAAAGAAATATGTTGGCGGTGATGTCCCAAGATCAACAAAACCATTATCTGCAAATATTCTCCAACTCCCACTCGCTGGTAACTCTCTATTACCATTTGTTAAAATAATCCACATCTCATCAACTTCACCAGCCCTAAGTTTATTTGTTCCATAATTCAAAATGAAATTACTTGAAGTAAAGCTAAAGGCACTACTATTAGTACTCCATAAATTAAGTTTTGAGCTATAAACTGCCATAATATTCTGCCTTAAAAAAGCTGGAATATCAATTCTCACTCTATTAAATGCATCTGTCCCAACTCCACCGTTCGTAACATAAAACTTGATTGTTTGAGTAATAACTTCACTATCCCTACCGATATAAACAATGGAAGGAATAACTCCTCCTCCTCCCTTAGGTTTGGGAAGCATAAAGGTTAGATAACTATTCCCATTTGTTATATTATACTCCCATCCTCTATCATTTAAAACAGAAGGAAGAATTGGAACATTATTCAAATCCATATTTTCAATATTATCTATCATATCAAACGAAAGTGTTCTTACAGTTTTTCCATCAAAGTATTGATATGGTGATTCAAAATTTAATTCTATTCTATTATATGTCTTGTTGAAGGTTACCCCTCCTCCACCAGAAAGGGAAAGATTAATAATGTTCGTAGTAACATTAGTCGGGAAAGTAATATAAATTCTTTTTATTCTGTTATCAGGATTGTCAAAGTTTGTCAAATACATAGTAATTCTATTTGTTATCGTTGTACTATCAATAAGCTTTGGAGAAATATAGGTATCAAGCCTTACAGATGGATACTCAACCCAGAGAACATTTGTTCCATCACTCTTCTCACTTGAAAGACCAAAGAAATTGGTATTATTTGTTTCATAATTTACTTTATATAGATATGTAGGCACTAAAATATTTGTTGGCATCTGGGTAAAAGTAGTTGCTCTGATTTTATCAACAAACTTTATAATTACTCTATCAAGTGCATTGCTATCCTTATACCATGATAGTAAATTTGTGCCGTTGTTTTGATAGTTCAAATAAATATTCAAATTACCCTGATTTGTCGTTAATGAATAATTATTTCCAATTAGTAATGAATTTACAGATATTATCTTATCAACATAATTAGTACTTAACGAAATCTTTACCATTTTTACATCAACATCTCTTGAAGAAAGGTTAACAATCGTATTAGTAATCTCATTCGTAATATCCGAAACATATATTAAAGCAGGTTCAAGCTTATTTTCACCTTCTGGTATTGGTGGTGAAATAAAAACTGTCCATGTTTTTGGTGCATCTTCTTGCTGTTCTACATATCCAAGGCTATTTCCATTATCTGCTTCAAGAATAAGGCTTGCATATTCTCCCCCACTGTTTACATTCGTGTTTGTATGCCTTAAATTAAATTCCACTATATCAATTTCTTTTCCAGCCAGATAACGAGTTCCATAATCAACCCATACATAACCATTAGAATATGAAGCTACACCATTAGAACTTACCACACCACTTACAACATCAAAATTGGCTGGTATTTTTATTCTCAATTTCTTTATGTCATTTCCAGGATTGGCAAGATTTCTAATATAATACTTATACCTGTTCGTATTTAAAGAAATAGAAGAGTTTATTGTCACTTTCGATGGATAAACATAGCCAACAGCATTGGCATTAGAAACTGTAACCTTTATAAAAGAATTCGTATCCACTCTTGTCCATGTAGCACCACCCAAAAATAGTGAACTATCAGCATAAACAGGACAACTAAAATTACTAAACAACATATTTTCAGGTAATGGTGGTGTTCCATAAACATTAAAGTTTATCATATCAAAACCATATACACCATCAAACCCATTTGGCATATAGTCTATAAAAATAAAGTTAGAACCATTTAGATTTGTTAAATATATATTCGAAACGCTCCTGTTAAGTAAAATCTTTGTTGATACAATATTCATTTCTCCCGTATTTTTGTTGTTGTTGCTTACTGTAAAGCCTGAAGGTATATATATCATAAAATAGTTTATATCCGGCCTACCATCTTCACCCGCTCCATCAAGCCTCAATGTTACACTTTGTTCCTCCTGACCTATAACCATTGGATTTACCTGTAATGTTGCATAGGCAGCAGGAAAAGTATAAACCTTAACAGTCAAATCTCCATCGGAAACCGGTTTTGCCTTCTTTCTACCTGTAGTTGCATATTTTATACCGTTTGCATTATCAAATATCCAATCAATACCCGTATCAGAATGTTTTCTACAATCAACATAAACCTCAAAATTTTCTCCTCTACCATTGGGAATCTGTGGAGCTCTTGCTCTAAATCCAACAGCAATCTTCCCGGTTCTAACAATATTATTATTATTTGCATTTTGCATGAAAAATCTTATGTGAAGTTCGTTGCCTTTATCCATAACAAGAAATTCACCATTACCGGGTGTTCCTGAAGTTCTCCTTGTTAAAACTCCATAGATATTTGAAACACTAATTGAATTTATGTCCCAGCTTCCATAACTTGCTGGCTTTTTAATATATATTTCTCCTACTCCACTATCATTTGCCGAAACATTTTCTACATTTATTTCAAGCTTAAAATCAACCCACTGGTTTGTTATTACTTTATTCGGGATCATTTTTGCTGTTATATTGCTTGCTACTGTTCTTATAAGAAAATTGTCAAACTGCGCTTCTATTGATTCTATTCTATAATATGGGGTTTCATTATTAAAATATGCTATAACTTTATTGCTCCATGATACTGGAAATTCCGCAAATTTTATCCATGTATTACTTAAGTTAGATGTGTTACCAGCTGGATCAGGATTAATATAAATAGTTATCTTATTGCCACTATGCACCATATTTATACCAAGTTCATTCGTTACTGGATAGCGATATCCATTATCATAACTATTATAATGGTTGGCATCCATATCATCATACTGACTTTGAAAATAATTTGAAATTATACCTACAGTTTTATTATCAATATCATTAGTAATTGTATTAAAAGGAACCACCCATTCAATATTATTATAATATCCCCAAGTGTTAGGATGTTCTCTTTTAATTCCTTTATCAAAAAAGAAAGCAAAATTATTCCATCTGGAATTTGTAGAATATTTTGTAACACCATTATCTTCAGCAAGCCAGGTAGAAACATAGCCTACCATATTAGCAATACCTTGAGGAAACTCATTTGCACTATCCTGATAACTCGAAAAAGCATCAATACTTGTAGTATACCTTATAATAGTATATCCAAAAGGCTCTTCTTCAGTGGCATTAACCTGACCTATACTGGAATTACTCTGCGGATAGAAAACAACTCCATCACCACAGAAAATTGTATTGTGAACACCTGAAATATTATTTGGCTGCCCTCTCAGCCATAGCCTTCCACCACTTACATAATTTGTACCGGGAAAGTTAATCTCTGCCGTAGTAGCCCAACCATTACTATTATACCAATCATATATAATCATATCCCTTGACATAGGAAAGTTAAAAGTCCATCCTCTACTTTCAAGAGTAGATTGGTTAACACCAAAATCCTCATAATAGTATATAGACCTTGCAAAAGAAATAATAGGAAAAATAACCAAAATGATTACTAAAATTCTATTTATCTTTTTCATCTTTTCCTCCTACTTAGCAATTATAATCGTTCCAGAATATTTTTCATTACCAGCTATTATCTGATAGATATAAACTCCCGTCTTAACCGGATATCCTTCACTATCCTTTCCGTCCCATGATATTTCTCCCTGTACATATGCTCCACTCCTCTCAAACTTCTTCACCAGATTACCCTTCAAATCATATATCCTTACTTCATACTTATCATACTCCTTGTCAAACTCAAACGTTAATCTAATACTACCAAAATATCCATCCTTATCAACAGGTGTAAATACCTTCGGCCTTAAGGCTACATTCCTTATAGCTCCACTACCTTCTCCATCCTTACCCATCACAGCATAGAACCCATGTATATATCCTACCTTCGCAGATACATATTTCCTTCCTTTGTCAACAACTCCTCCTATCTTTACCCATCTCGAATTATTACCTATCCTATCCCAGTAGTATATCGCTAAATCATCTTCTTTCCATCCTCTTCCCTCTATCTCTGCCTTATCATACTTTAAATAAAGTATCGCATCAAGGTTTAATGTAGCTCCATCTATAGATACATCCTTAAGATTATATAAGTTTAACTTATACCCATACATATTATCACCATTCGATGGCTTCTTTATAAGTTTATTATCCATCATATTCTTCTTCTGTTCATCCGTAAATGCCAACTTCATTATATCAAGTGAGAAATCTTCCATTAACGATGACGTCGGAAACTCTACATAACTCTCCATATCATCATAACATATTACAGACTGTATAGTACTTGCCCCTGCTGATAAAGGAGCATTCCTCAACCTGAAGTCAGGTAATATCAATATCTTATCACCTTCAACATATATATTAGTGCTATCTGTCTTGAATACTCCTTCCTTAGAAAATTCAAGTCTATAATTACCTGCTGGAATCCTTGTGAGTTTATAGTTACCTGTCGCCGTTGATGTTATAAGATTCTCCCCATTTATGTTTGTTGATACTACACTACTTCCACTACTGTATAACCTTACTCCCACTCCATCAACATATGGAAATACCTTTCCTTCCACTATACCCCAGTTGCCATTCGTAATGTAGAGAATACTACCTCCTGAAAATTCCTGTGCCTTAACATTTGTCGATTCGTCTCTGTTATAGAAAGTAACTATTGTATCAAATACTATAGCAAAATTATTTGAAAAACTATATACTACGTTAAAATTAATATCATCAAATTCTTCGAAATTCTTCAAAACCTTATCATTCAAGTATCTTATTACAATGTTTGTCCCACCCAGAACTTCAATATCAGCACCTTTCGCACTTGTAATCTCAAATTTATTGAAGATATTCGTGTTAGTTGATAGATTAATAGAAACATTACTTATAGCTTTTCCATACGGATCCATATTCTTTATTCTGTATGTTAACACATTATTTGTCTCAATAATATATAGTTTATCTTCACCTATAAAATTAGCGTAAGCAACAGAAGGTGGTAATTTAACCTCTATATAAGGATCATCTCCTTCATTATTTCTACTTTCATACCACACAACATCATTAGTTAAATTTGCAACTTTTACTTTAAACACAAAGTTTGTCTTTTCTCTTATTTCATTTATTCCAGTAAAACTAATTCTATCTTTCTGTAAAGGACTTAAATAATTTCTCGTATAATCAATATAAACGGTTCCATTCGTAATAGAAATATCTCCACCATAACTACTTGAAATATCCCTAACTTCAAGCCCATTCGGAACATCAAATTTTGCATAGGTTATTTTATCACTTCCATATCCCGTATTTGTTATTTCAAGCTCTAAATTATTTGTTATAGAATCCACATATATTTCAGATGGGAAAATCTTGGAAATTGAATATACTCTGGGCATCTCAAAATAAAGTACATTTGTCTGTCCTTCTTTAACATTAAGCTCTACATAACCCTGCCCTGCATCTCCTTTAACCTTGATACTATTTGTAATATTTCCCATTTCAAAATTATCTCTAAACTTTATAGTCACAATATCTTTAACTATAGACTTTGAAATTTCTTTATTCTCTTTCGTATAATCAATCGTTATTTTTGGCAAATTAATGTTAACACTTGTAGCTTCAGAAGAAAGAATCACGCTATCTAAAGAAATAATTTGACTTACAACTTCTGGCAATTCAACTTCAACCTTCTTTATTGAAGCATTTCCATTTATATTGTTTAAAACCTCTAATCTTATCTCATTTGTCTCAAGTGCTGTATCAATTAGATTTGGAGTTACATAATATTGAGGAATAGTAGAGAGAAGAAATTGCTTATTTCCCGTTAGATTCGTAATATTTACATAATTTCTTGCATAAACATCAAACTCAAGAAGAGAATTTGAAATGGCACTGTTTGAAAGTGGTAATTCAATAGTTTTCTTACTTCCTGCAACAAAGTTTGAATAATATATCTTTAAACTTCCTGTATCACTATCAAAAATTATATTTGTAGAATCAACAGCCTTCACCAGAGAAGAATTAAAATTCTTAGAAAGCTCTTCTGGAATAACAATCTCCACCATATCCCAATCACTTGTTCCAGTTCCTGCATTTGATAGTGTAATTACATTTGTAAAATAACTAAGTGTATAGTAAATTTCCTGAGGAGAAAAACTAAAATTCCCCAGTGGCATAGGAGCAACATATTGAATTGCAACACTACCGCCACTTCTTACAGAAAGAGGTCTAAACTTCCCATCAGAAGTATTGTAGACTCCTTCTGCAAACCAGACAACATTCGTTTCATAATATTTTACAAGATCCCTCACAGTAATCTTAATGGTATCGCCCTCATTGTATCTTAAAGGAGTTGAATAAGTCAACCATATATATCCATTAGATACAGAAATTGTTGAATTACTCTGGATATTTGTTACATTAATTCCATTTGTATTTATTATTGTTCCTATGTCTGGAATTTTAATTCTCAATTTTTCCAGATAGTTACCAGAAGTCCCAAGATTGTTCACATAGAAATACAACACATTCGTTTCTACACTTGTCCATATTTTGTTCTTTTCAAGTGGAGAAATGCTATTTGAAGCTTCAATATATGCAAAGGACTGATATCCCGGCGATTTTATATTTAAGGCAAAACTACCGGTTCCATAAAGCCCAACATCATTTAAACCACTTCCATCAAGCGTATTATCTGCTCTAACCTTCCAGTTTGTATAAACTTCATCCGGATAATTTACATTATCAAAAGCTATAAATGATATCGTATCCTCACCTAAAGATGGAATATTTCCTACATTTGTATAGAATATTTCTACCTTACCATTCTGCCATCTACAATAAGCCCCTCTTGTAGATGATATATTTACAACATTGGTAATATATGGAGGAGCTTCCACAATCAACCTTACTATATCATTTCCAGCTATTCCTATATTTTTCATAAACAAAGAATAATTATAATATTCAAAATCATGGGAAACATCATTTGGGGTTATATAACCTACAACCATTGCTTTTGGATTTTCAAACTTTATATTCAAATCCTGTTTTGCTTTTCTAAATCCATATCCATCATTATAATCAACCTCATAAAGAATAGAGCTTACAGTTTCACCACTATTCCAGTTGTCATAAGCCCACAAACTTATAGTATCATTCGCACCCGGAATTAATCCAGTATCACCATAATCCACCTCTACAAAGTTTGTATTGCCTGTTTTATATATACTGTTATTTACTCCACCAGAAACTACATTTATAATATTTGTAAATGGTGTAACAAACCCAAGTCTTAATTTTTTCACAGGAACACCTTTCCCAGCATCACTACCATTAAATACGAAGAATGTAAAGAAGTTACTTACTGTTGTAGTAATTATATTTGTATTGGTTGTATTTGCTGTCGGAATTTCAACATAGTAAACTGTATTTGTTCCGCCTGGTATCATTTTACCATTGTTTGTAAAATTATAGCTCCCATCATCATTTGTATAATTATTTGCAGCCTCTACTATCCATAGAGTATTTGTTATATTGGTAAAATCAACATTAACATCAATAAAAAGTCTATCTATTTGATCTGGCAATAATTTCTGAGAACGCAAATTATATTCAAGCCATATTGTATTATTATTTGAAATTTTAAGCCCTGTCTGCCCATTCACAATGCCAAGTAATTGATTACTTACTTTCGTAACCTTTCCACTCAAAAACGATGGAATATTTACTTTAACCTTTTCTATAAAATTATTACCCCATCCTCTATTGCTTACTACCAGAATCAATGTGTTTGTATTGGTATTTTGATTTATTCTATTAAATGTTACATTAGGTGAAATTCTATAAGCATAAAGTGTCGGTGGTGGAATAATTTCAACATTTAGAGTTTCTCCTTCAGGTGGCATCACACTCAACATTTCTCTCTGGTTTGATATGCTTACGGCTATAGAAGTTATCTTTTTACCGGTATCAATCTTATCAAAAACCTTTAACTCAATTCTATCTCTTACCTTTCCAGTAAAGCTATTATTATAGTTAATTTCAAGAATGCCATTATTATAGCTCTCTGGCATTCCACCTCTTTCACTGTTTACAAAGACCACATTAGAAAAAACTGTTGTATCAAAAGAAAGCTTTACCTTTTTAATAAGGTTTCCAGTTCTTCCTTCATTAGTAACAATTACAAAAATATTGTATTGATTGGTAGAAGTATCAATATATCCCCCCGGCACTTCAACAAACGCTTTAGCTTTTGCCTTAGGATAAATAAAATTCAAAGTTAAGTTATCAGGAATCCAATCCTTTCCTTCTTTATAATTCGTAGTATTTTTTGCAAATAATTTTAAGCTTATATTTGTAGCCTCACTAATATTATCAAATATCAAAAATCTAAGTTGATCTTCTTCTCCTGGATTAAAGGTAACATTAGTATATAAAAATTCAAGATAATTTGTTTGTCCAATCTTATAATTTGAAACACTAGCTCCCTTAAAATCAGAGACTGCATTTATAACATTTGTAATTAGAGGAGAAAATTCTATCTTTAGACGAGAAATAACATTTCGTTCTTCTCCATCATTTCTTACTTTAAGAAATACCATGGTTGGTTCTTCTACATCAGTATATATAACATGATCATATGGTGGTGGAAAACTTCCACTTTCATTTCCAGGTGAGGAAACATAACCACTTACCTCAGCAAAGGGAGTAAAATAGGTAATTTTTAATCCATCAGTCCCTTCCACAAGTGGCATCCAGCCATCACCATTTCTATTATCTGCTTCAACCTTAAACGTGACATCAATATTTTTATTCGTTAATGGAATAATATTTGCAAATGCATAAAAAGATATTACATCATTCCAGCTATTAGGAATATTTGTATTACTTGCTGAATAATTTATAACTAGGAAATTCGTACCATTTTCGGTCACAAAACTCCTTACTGATGGAATTGAGGTATTCACATTTATAATATTTGTGAAAATTGGGTCAATTGAGATTCTCACTTCTGCTATCCTGTTACCTTGAGCTCCCATATTTTTGACCACAATATCTATTCTATTTGAATAATAGGTATTCCTATAAAACTTCTCCATAACATATGTTTCACCTATTGGAGGTTTCTTTCTAACGAGGATTGTTTGAATAGGATATAATTCATTTGTCCCCATAACAGTTGGTAAAAGTCCAGACACGGCATATGAAAAACATTTTGCTTCCCAGTAAAAGGTTTTTTCATTTGTACCCGATAGTTCCGGGGTTCCAGTAACCTTGAAGTGAAGAGTATCTCCCCCCGATACAGGTGGTAAAAATGTTCCATAAGCCCCATAGTTTACAACTATCTTCTTTACTCCATTGTCATTAGTGTAATATACAAAATTTGTACCTATTTTATCACTGTAAATACTAGTTGCATCTATCTGGAATCCTTCTGGTATGGTTATTTCAACTTTTGAAATTGGAGAATTATCCTTTGTTGCATTCATTGTAGAAAAATCATAATGGAAAAATACTCCACTATCACCTTCATAAATCTTATTCTTTTGAAGAACATTGCCACCCCTTAAACCAGCAAGACCGACAGGATCATAACATGTCTTAAAGGTAAGGCTATTAAAATCCTCAAGCCCAAGAACAAGCATATTGAAAGCATTACCAGAAATAGCTTTTGCCCTACCTGTAGTAGAAATTCTGCTCCAACCAGTCGTAGCATATTTTTCATTATTTACAAATATCTCAACTTCTTTCCCACTTGCATCGGCATTTGAAGAGGTTGTAAAGTTACTTACTATAAAATAAATAGCCCTGCTATTAGCCTGACTAACTCCTCCAAACTTATTTGGATGGAATACATCATACACACTATCACTTGTAGCATTAAATCTTATCTTTAAAGTTTTTCCTCCATCCTTTACAGAAAGAGCAATACTTCCCTGATTAGGATTTACATCTCCGTTTACCTTATTAAAGGTATGAGTAACGTTTCCATTGTTATCTATCCATTTTAATGTAAAATTATTTATCATTGTACTATCCCAGACATTATCACCGGGAAGTCTAATATAAATTTCACCTATTCCTGCCTCATCAGCTGTAGAAAATGTAGCTCTAATTACACCATGTAAATGTACTATACTTCCTGCTCTCACAAGTTGAGGTGAAATTTCTGCTACAACATTACTTGCAATAGTTCTGACTCTATAATCATCATATCTAACAAGTCTCCATGGTCCATCATATCTATTGTTACCTATTCCCAAAAGTGCCACTACCTCTTCTGAAAAAGTTACTGGAGCACTGCCGATGAGATAAAATTCATTTGGAATATTATTAACAATAGTACCATTCCTTAACATTTTCGGAGAATTGTCAGGATTTGGATTCACATAAAAATACGCTCTCTCTCCATCCGTTGTAACTCTGAAAGTAACCCTATTTGTATTAATATAATATTGATTTGGAACTTCACTACTACCATTCCACCACTCATTATCATAACACCATTCAAGCAGGTTGACAAGATTTACTGTGCCACTATCATCAGGTTTTTGAAGAGAGGATAGGTTAAACGCAACCGATCTACTGGGAGATTCATAAAGCGTAAAGAAGCTGAAAGGTTGGGTCTGGGGTTCGTAATCAAGCTGAGGTCTAAAATATTCAATAAATGTAACAAAATCAGGAAATTTTGCCCCTTCACCACCATTTGTAACAGCGGGATTGTATTTTGCAAGAAAATATATGAATTGAGAGTTTTTACCAGTAGCCGAAGGGTCATGTCCTGGGTGGTCATAATCCATATATGCATATGTCCTTGTTATCTCATAACCAAACGGGGTATTTTTAGATGCATTAAACCTTATATTTGTATAATAAGCCATAAAAGAGTATGCCACTTCACTATAGTTAGGCCCAAGATACATACACTCAAACTTTAGTTCTCCATTCTGAACTGCACTATTATCAAGCCCTTGCCTTACATTAACAGCGTTTGTCCATACTCCTTTATCTCTCGAATACCACAAAGAAAAAATAAGGTTGGGATTATGACTTGAAAAATCATCATAAAAATACAATGAGAAAAGATTTGCCCGAAAAGCTAAAAAAATCAAGGCATAATACAAACCTAAAAAAATCTTTTTCATAACCAATCCTCTCCTTTTTTATGTAGGATATCTATTCCTACTGAAAATACCATATGAATAAAAAATTTTTGAAAAAATTTTAAAAAAAATTTTATTGAAATTTAAAAATAAAAATATTATAATTAAACGAGGAGGTTAAAATGCAAGAAATAAAATGGGAAGAAAAATATGCTACCGGCATAGAAACTATTGACAGTCAACATAAAGGTCTTTTTGACTTAATTAATACACTAAGTAAAGAAATAGATGAAAATAAAGAAAAAGAAATCTTAGAAAAATCCTTAGAAAAACTCTTTGATTACACGAAATACCATTTTTCGACAGAGGAATACCTTATGAGAAAGGCTAATTATGAAAAATATAATTCTCACAAAGAAGAACATGAAAAATTCGCAACTAAGGTGAAAGAGTTTATTGCCAATTACTATGATGGTAAAGAAAAAATAAACGAAGATATAGTGAGTTTTTTAATAAAATGGATTTCAAATCACATTGCAAATATTGATAAAGAATATATCCCATATTTAAAAAATTAATTATGGAGAAATATTAGATGGAAATTTTGCTTAAATTACCTGAAATATATCTCACAGTTATATCCACAATTTTCACATGGGGAGTTACTGCTCTTGGAGCTTTAACGGTAGTTTTTTTTAAAAAAATCAACCAGAAATTTCTCGACCTTATGCTTGGTTTCGCATCAGGTGTAATGATAGCTGCAAGTTTTTGGTCTTTACTTGAACCAGCCATAGAATTATCAAAAGATCTTAAACTACCAGTATGGTTTCCACCTGCTATTGGCTTTCTTTTAGGTGCTTTAACTCTAAGGATTATAGATTTAACATTGCCACACTTACACCCCGATGCCCCAATAGAAGAAAAAGAAGGTATAAAAACCAAATTTTCAAAATCGCTACTTCTTATATTAGCCATAACAATACACAACATCCCGGAGGGACTTGCTATCGGAGTAGCTTTTGGGGCAGTATATCATGGCATCGAAGGGGCTACAACATTAGGTGCCCTTGCATTAGCCATAGGTATAGGTTTACAAAACTTTCCAGAAGGAATGGCTATAGCATTTCCTATCAGAAGAGATGGAAACTCAAGGTTTAAAAGTTTCTTCTATGGACAACTATCTGGAATAGTTGAGCCTATATCCGCCGTAATAGGTTTCTATACAGTATCAGTTGCTAGAAATATACTCCCATACGCCTTAGCCTTTGCTGCTGGTGCTATGATATATGTAGTAATAGAAGAAGTAATACCAGAAGCAGAAAGAAACAAGAATACTGACATCGCTACAATCGGTGCAATTATCGGTTTTACAATAATGATGATTCTTGATGTGGGGTTAAAGTGAAAATCTCAAGAGAAGAACTGAGCTGGAGTTTGTATGATGTAGCAAATAGTGCTTTTGCTACTGTAGTGATGGCTGGATTTTTCCCTATACTTTTTAAATTACAAACTACTGCTATCGGTAAAGAAAAATCTACATTCTTTCTTGGGCTGGCTAATTCAATTGTTTCAATTATTATTGCTTTTTTGTTTCCAGTTTTAGGTAATATTTCTGATAAAAGAAATAGCAAAAAGTTATTTCTTTTTATTCTTACTATTTTAGGAGCCTTTTTCACCTCATTAATAACATTATCAAATAGATGGGAAACCTCTTTAAACTTCTATATAATTGCTTCAATTGGATTTTTTGGAGCAAATGTCTTTTATGACTCACTACTTACCCACATTTCAAAAAATGAAAATAGAGACTTCATCTCTTCACTCGGTTACTCTCTTGGTTATCTGGGTGGTGGAATAATTTTTCTTTTTACCATTTTAATCTATCAAAATAAAATAAATTTTCTAAACATTGAACCAATAAAACTATCATTCTTAATAACAGGAATATGGTGGCTTCTTTTTTCAATCCCGCTTTTTTCATTTGTAAAAGAAATAAAATTTTTACAAAAAGAAAAAAAAGAAAAATTCTTTTCCTTTTTCAAAAAGAAGGAAAATAAACAGATCATACTCTTTCTTATTGCTTACTGGTTTTATATTGACGGAGTTGATACTATAATAAAAATGTCAGTTGACTATGGTCAATCTATAGGCATATCTTCAAATTCTTTAATATTAGCTTTACTTATGGTTCAATTTTTAGGTTTTCCCTTTGCTTTAATTTATTCAATTTTTGCTAAAATAATAAACACAAAAAATGCTATAATAATAGCAATAATAGGATATATCTTAATCACCTTTCTTGGTATAATGATGAAAAACTCTTTACATTTCTTTATACTGGCATTCTTGGTATCAATCTTTCAAGGTGGAATACAGGCATTAAGTAGAAGCTATTTTTCCAATCTAATTACAGAGAAAGAAGCCGGCAAACTTTTTGGTATTTATAACATGGTAGGAAAATTTGCAACAATAATCGGACCATTTCTTGTAGGGTCTTTTACTTTGATGTTTAAAAATCATAGAATAGGAATTTCATCCATACTTATATTATTTATCATTGGACTTTTTCTATTTTTAATCTCAACAAAAGAGAATTCTTTATCAAAAGAGGGAAAAAATGCCTAAGGAAATAGTCCACTGGACTATCGCCGAACTCTCATATAGAAAACTAAAGGATGGTTTTCTAAAATCAGAAATAGAAAATCATCATAGTGAATTTTTGATAGGAGCTATTGCCTTTGACATTCCTTATTATGACTTTTCAAAAAAAATGACTGACATTGGCTGTAAACTACATGGAAAAGATAAAAAAAATGCCGAAACCCACTATGATAAACTTCTTGGAATGACAGAAAAACCAGAAGGATTCTGGGCTTTCATAGCTGGAACAATCTGTCATGCTATTACAGATATTAACTATCACCCATTTGTTTTTCATTATACTTTAGATGTTGTTGAAAAACATAGAGAACTTGAGACAAATCTTGATTTATTTTATTTAGAAAGAGTCTTCTTCCCACACTATAGTTTATCAAAGTTAATAAAATCCATAAAAATGGATAGAAATGTCTTTTATAAAATCTTATCAACTTTCATTTTTGGAGATGAGAAACAAATAAAAAAAGTTAAAATCAACCTGATTAAGTATAAAATTATTCAGTATATGATTAGGAAAAAGTTTTTTTATACCTTGCTTGAGTTACTAAAGCTAAATAATATCAAATCTTTATGTTATGGAGAATTTAAAAAGAAAGATTTTCCTCTTTTTGAATCTTCTTTAGAACATCCCTCAAAAGATGGTATAAAAAAAATATCCTTAGAAGAAATCGAAAAGAAAACGATTTCAGACATACTCTCATATTTTAAACTCATAGAACAAAAAAAAGATTTAATTATAACATTTCCACCACTGTCGGGGTTAAAATAATTTATTTATTTTCAATATATCTTAAAACCTCATTAAAAGGAATGTTTTTCTCTTTTGCTATACGTTTTATATCTTCATATTCAAATTTTATCTTTTCCTTACCATTAAAACTTGCTTTTTTAATCCTCAAAATGCCATAGGGAGTATTTATACTTTCTATTTTTCTATCAAGCATTACCTTTTCTACATTTATCTTTCGTAAGCCAAAGGTAGTAGTTTCAAGAAAGATTATCCTTTCCATTTCTTCTTCTTTTTCTTTCTTACAAAGCACATTTAACATATATGCAGGTCTACTTTTCTTCATAATTATTGGAGTAAAAAACACATCTAAAGCCCCATTTTCAAAAAGCTTTTCCATCAAATATTCCATTTGTTCAGCTGGCATATCATCAATATTAACTTCTATCAAGGTTTCTTTCCTTTTTAATTCCTCTTTTAATTCTCCATAAAAAACACGAAGCACATTTGGAATCTCAATATCTCTATCCCCACCACCATAACCAATCTTTTCCACTACAAGGTTTTCTGGAAACTTAAACTCATCAGTAATCGTAGTAATTATAGCTGCCCCTGTTGGTGTTGTTGCCTCTCCCTGAGAGTTTTGAGTTAAAGGCACATTTTTAAGTATTTCAGCAGTTGCTGGTGCAGGAACCTTAAATTTACCATGTGAAAAGGTTATAAAACCATTGCCAATTTCTATTGGAGAAGAAAAGATTTTACTCACATTTAACTTATCAAGTAGATATGCACATCCTAATATATCTACTATTGTATCCACTGCACCAATCTCATGAAAATGTACCTTTTCTATCGGGACATTATGAATTTTTGATTCTGCAAGAGCAATTTTTTCAAATATTTTAAGGCTTCTATCAATTACCGAATCTTTCAATTTTGAAGAAATTATTATATCTTTTATATCAGAAATATGTCTATGAACTTCTTTTTTTTGTATCACATTTATTTTCTTCGCTCTCATACCATTTTTCATAACTTCTTTAAATTCTATCTCTACTTCAAGTGGAAGAATATTTTTAAAAAGTTCAATTATCTCTTCTTCGTTAGATGCAATATCTACAAGTGCGGCTAAATTCATATCTCCACTTATACCAGCGAAACAATCATAATACAAAACTTTCATAAAATTACCTCGCTTAAATATTTTAAGCTCTAAAAATTTTGTTGTAAAGAATTTTTTAAAATTTTATTTTTATGCTAAAATATACTTATGGAAGAGATAAAATTAACACCAATGGAAAAACAATACCGTGAAATTAAGTCCCAGCACAAGGATAAAATTCTATTTTTCAGAGTTGGTGATTTTTATGAAATGTTTTACGAAGATGCAAAAGAGGCTTCAGATATTCTAAAAATAGCTTTAACCTCAAGGAATAATGTCCCTATGGCTGGTGTACCCTATCATGCCGCAAATTATTATATCCAGAAGTTGCTTCAAAATGGTAAAAAAGTTGCAATATGCGAACAGGTTGAAGACCCCTCAAAGGCAAAAGGCATAGTAAAAAGAGAAATTGTTAACATTGTAACACCGGGAACTGTGGTTGATGAAAACTTTATTACCTCCTATGAAAATAATTTTTTATCCTCTATATACATCTCAAACGAAACACTAACAATACTCTTTGGCGATATATCAACTGGAGAAATATTCTTGCTTGATGGTGATGAAAAAACTATTTTAGAAGAAATAAACAAATTTTCTCCAAGAGAAATCATAGCAAATGAAAGATTAAAAGAAAAAAGTTTCGTAAAGGACATATCAAATATACAATTTTATCCCGACTGGTATTTTGAAAAACCTCTTATAAATCTTTCTTACGAAGAAATAGAAAAACCAGAGCTAAAAAATGTGTTTACTTCTTTCATAAATTATGTTTATGAAAATCATGGTATAAATAATGTTGACTTCACCAGTCGTTTAGAAACAATTATAAAGAACGTAACTTACATAAAAAGAGAAAAATATCTCGAGATGGATGATTTTACTGTTAAGAATCTCGAACTACTTAAAAATATGCAGGATGGCAGTAAAAAATACACCCTTCTTGAAGTACTGGATGATACAGTAACTTCAATGGGCGGAAGATTTCTAAGAAATGCAATTCTACTCCCTCTCTTTGATAGTAATGCAATAAACAAAAGACTAAACTTTGTTCATGCATTCACCCTTGATACAATTCTCCTTACTGAAACAAGAGAAAAGTTAAAATCAATCTCAGACCTTGAAAGAATTGCTTCAAGAATTTCTTTTAAAAGAGTTATTCCTAAAGATTTAAAACAACTTGCAAATTCTATCTATATTTTTTCACAGTTAAAAAATAGTCTCTTAAAAGACAATGAATTAAAAGAATTGGTTTTTAATCTCCCTGAACTTGATAACATCGTTAGTCTAATAAATAATGCAATAACTGAAGACCCGCCTTCAACATTTAATGGCGAAGTGATAAAAGAAGGTTTTAACAAAGAACTTGATGAATTAAGAAAAATTCTCTCAGAGAGCAAAGATTATATAATTAAATTACAGGAAAGAGAAAAGGAAAAGACAGGGATAAACTCACTTAAGATTAAATATAATCAGGTCATCGGTTATTTCATTGAAGTTTCAAAAGTAAACCTTGACAAAATACCATCATATTACATTAGAAAACAGAGTCTTGTTTCTGCCGAAAGGTTTACAATTCCAGAGCTTACAGATTATGAAATGAAGATAGCAAATGCTTCTTTTAGATTATCAAGCCTTGAAGAAGAATTGTTTAACCAGATAGTAGAAGAGTGCTTTAAAATCGTAAAAGATATTCAAAAAATAGCAAAGGTAATTGCTGAAATAGATTTTTATTCCACCCTTGCAAAGATTGCCCTTGAAAACAATTATACAAAACCTATAATAACAGATGAGAGAAATATTGAAATAAAAAATGGAAGACATCCTGTTGTGGAAAAACATATAGGCAAAGGTGCTTTCGTGCCAAATGACACACTTTTAGGAGATGAAAACAATAGAATTATTATCCTCACAGGTCCCAATATGGCTGGTAAATCTACCTATCTCAGGCAAAATGCCCTCATAGTCATAATGGCCCAAATAGGTAGTTTCGTCCCGGCAGAAAAGGCAAAAATAGGCATAGTAGATAAGATATTTACAAGGATTGGAGCAAGTGATAATCTATCAACTGGACAATCCACATTCCTTGTAGAAATGAAGGAAGCTTCAAGAATCCTAAGCAAATCTACTTCAAAAAGCCTTATAATAATGGATGAGCTTGGAAGAGGTACCTCAACTTACGATGGTCTATCCATAGCGTGGGCAGTTATAGAGTACATTCACGAACACCCGGAAATATGTGGTAAAACACTTTTTGCCACACATTACCATGAGTTAACAAGCCTTGCTGATAGAAAAGGAATAAAGAACTATAGTATGGCTGTAAGAGAATATAAAGATGAGCTGGTATTCTTACGAAAGGTTATCGAAGGTCCTTCTGACAGAAGTTATGGAATATTTGTAGCCAAACTTGCTGGAATGCCAGATGAAGTGATAGAAAGAGCCAAACTCATACTTTCAACCCTTGAGAAAGAAGGTCAGTTTGCATTAACAGATATAGAAAACATTTTTGACAAAAAATTTAGAAAGAAAAAAATAATAAAAGATGAGCAATTAGACCTATTCCCTCTAAATCCTTACGCAAGTGTTATAGAAGAAATAAAATCTCTTGACCTTGATAGGCTGACTCCCCTTGAGGCATTAACATTTTTAGCAAAAATAAAAAAACAACTTGAAAATGAATAGAGTATATATAAGACTTTATGGAAACCTTATAAATCTATCAAAAATTAAAGAAAAAAACTTTACCTTTGAATTTACAGTTTCAACAAGCGTTAAAGATATTGTAGAATCTCTTGGAATACCTCATACAGAAGTCTCTCTGGTACTTGTGGATGATAAAAGTGTCGGCTGGAATTTTAATCCTTCAAACAACTCAAGAATAAGTTATTATCCATTCTTCTATGCTATTGATATCTCAAAGATAAGCAAAGTCTATTACAAAGTAGAAAAACTAAAATTTATATGCGATGTTCATCTTGGAAGACTATCAAAATATTTAAGAATGCTTGGCTTTGATTGTTACTACAAAAATGATTTGAGTGATGAAGATATTATACAACTTTCTTTGAGAGAAAAAAGAATAATACTCACAATGGACAGAGGAATTCTAAAAAACAAAAAGGTGACATACGGCTTACTCATAAGAAGTAAAGATATATTTGAACAAACAAAAGAAGCTGTTGATAGATTTAATCTTTATAGCAAAATAAAACCTCTCACAAGATGTCTTGAATGTAATAAAAAACTAAAAAAGATAAGCCGAAAAACTGCATCTAAAACTTTTCCTTATCTTAAGGATAAATATTATAAAGAATTCTATCTATGTCCCGCCTGTAATAAAATATATTATAAAGGAAGCCATTATGAAAGAATGAAAAAAATTCTAAAAGATTTTTGTAATAGCTACTTCCCATGAAAAATTTTCAACTAACTTTATTTTACTATCAGAAATTACCCTTTCCAGATTTTCTGTATTCATATTGAGTATAATCTTAATCTTTTCGATCCAGTCAGTTAAATCATATGCTTTTGCAATTAAGCCCCCACCTGTCTTCTGTATAATCTCTTTTGGTCCACCAATATCACTTACTATACATGGTACTCCACACGCAATCGCTTCAAGAACAGCCATTCCAAATGTATCAGTAGTACTCGGGAAAAGAAACAGGTGAGCATTTCTTAGTAATTCAGGTAACTTTGAATTTTCTACTTTTCCAGTAAAGATTATATTTCTTGCTCTCTTTTTCATCTCATCAAGGTAAGGGCCGTCACCCACTACTATTAAATCAAAATTCTTTATTTCTTTATGCAAAGCCTTATAAATCTCCTCTAAAAACTCCATTCCCTTATCTTTTGAAACTCTACCAACATAAAAAATATTATATTTCTTCCTATCTTTTTTCCCCTGAACAGTAAGAAATTTTGTCAAATCAATGCCTCTTTCAAAAACTTCCATTTTTCTTGTGTATCCTCTTTCCTTCAAAACATTAATATATTCATTTGTTGGGACCTTTATTCTTGTCATATTGTTATAAAACCACTTAATATAACTTTCAAGAAGATTTTCAATACTCTCTTCTTTTACAATATGTTTTGCTTCCATATAAAAATCTGTATGATATATACCTGTCGAATTTACTCCCAGCAAATTTGCTGCCAGTAATCCTAAAAGCCCAACAGGTCCAGGAGTAGAAATATAAATCTCATCTGGTTCATATTCATATATCATCTTTATAGCTGAAAGTATTGAAGGTATTTTTATGTTCAACTTTTCATAAAAAGGCATTTTAAAATGAAAAACAGACGGTATGTTTATTAAATTTGGCGGTAAACTATCATCTATTTCTTCGGGTAACAATGAAGAAACAATCTTTAACTCTTTATTTAATCTATAAGAAACATAGCCAATATTCTTGAGAGTGGTTGATACTCCATTTAAGTCGTTAATTGTATCAGTAAACCAGAGTATTTTTTTATTTTTTAATAAACTCTCCTTTCCAAGATTATCATTTAATTTAAAAATTAGATCAAGATTGCCAAAAAGATGTTTAAAAGCTGATATAAATGGCATAACGATAAAGGTTGCCGGAAGTGCAAGAGATATTCCTTTTAACAATTTATATAAGTCTGCCTTATTAATAGCATTTCTAACCGAATAAATAACACTCTTTATAAGTTCATCTGAAATTTTTACTATATCTTCATAAATAAAGTCAAGCTTCGTATCCAGTTCATTTTCTTTTAAGTTTAATTTTCTCATTTTATCAATAAAACCAACCAGAATCTTATCAAGTTTATTTTTCTTCCTATAGTTATAAAGTTTTAATTTCAATCTTTCGGATAATGTCATTTGTCTCTTTTCAAAAACGAGCGAATTTAAAGTACTAAAAATAGACTTTATTTTTATTTTATTCTTTGACTTAGAAAATTCATAAGCAATTTTATATATAGCAAAAGCAAGTCCAAGATAATCATTATGTCGACCAAAAGCTATAGTTTTTTTATCTTTTAGTTTAGCTATAAACTCTTCTTTATTACTTGCTTCAACCTCAGTGTATGTCCTTCCCAGAAATAATCCAGCATGATCATCTGATCCTCCGGTAAAACCTTTGATCCATGGATCATCACTCATTGGTTCTATTTTATGTTTTTCGTATAGCTTATCAATATCATTTTTAGTTAAAGATTTCAATATGGATGTCCATAATTCGTTATGCTTCTTACTTCTTGCCCCATTAATACCTTCAAAAACATCAAACAATAATATAAGTTTCTCAAGATGTTCTACTTTAATTTTACCATCAACAGAAAATGTAGCATGTGCTACAGAATAGGCAAGTTTATTTTTCTTTATATAATCTCTTAATTCATAGATATTATTTCTTAATACATTTATTTCTTTAAATTGTGCTTCTGTTATATCATAAATAAGAATATGAACTTTACAACCATCTTCAGGGAAATAGGAAGTAGCTTCAACCCCGACTATAACCTTTTCGGGATAAAGATTTCGTAAATACAATGCTCCTTCTATTTGATTATGGTCAGTTATAGTTATGAAATCCATGCCTCTTTCAAGCAGTTTATGATAAATGAAATCTGGCTCTGTATAAGACTCTGCTGTTCCAAGCCTTTGTAAAATCCACTCCGATGGATGCTTTGAAAATTTTGAATGTACATGTAAATCTACTCTTGACATAAATCCTCCCAAATTAGTATAATTATTTTATTAGAAATAAATTAAAAAACATTAAAGCATATATTAATTTTTTGTTAATTTTAATAAATGCTTAAATTTTTATATCAATAAATTTGACTTATTTTTTTTATAAGCTAAAATAAAAGAGTCAGTTTATAAAGGAGGCTTTATGAATAAAAGTTCCCTTTCAAAACTCAAGAAAGAAGAATTATTTGAAATTTGTAAAAAGAATAAAATCAGAGTTAACAAAAATGCAAAAAAAGAAGAATTGATCAAGCTAATTCTATCAGTTTTAAATAATAAAAATGAAGAAAAAAAGACTCCAACAAAAAAGAAAAAAACAACAACTCCTAAAAAGAAAGCTATTGAAAAGACAAATCAATTAGACCAGAAGATTATAAAAACAAAATACGAAGTTTCAAAAGAAGAAATTAAAGAAAAACCTGAAAGCAGTGTTTTACCATTATCTTATAATGAAGACAGGCTTGTTGTACTTGTTAGAGATCCATATCTTGCCTATGCTTATTGGGATTTTTCAATCCAGAAAATAAAAGAAAATGCTTTAGACAAAGAAAATTCAAAAATTATTCTAAGAACCTATGATGTAGAAAAGAAAACATTTTTTGATGTTGAACTTCCTTCGGAAATGAGAAATTGCTATTTCCAACTCCCTGTATCTGGAAGAAAGTATGTTTCAGAAATTGGAACCATTAAGCAAAATAAATTTATTTCCCTTCTTAAATCGAATGAATTTTTTGTTCCACCAGATAAGGTTGAATATGATTTTTCAAAACTTGAACCATCTGAGTATAAAAAGGCTGAAGAAATATATAGACAGTCTGGTGGTTATGTTTTGAAAAAAATTATTGGTTCTGAAGTAGTCTTTGAATGGAGAGGAATAAGCCCTGGCGAATGGAGTGGTGTTTCTTCTGGTGGAAGTGGGGGTTTTTCATTTGAAAAAGCAGGAGTAAAAAACAAAAATTTCTGGTTAGAACTCAACACAGAATTGATTATATACGGTAGTACAAGCCCGGATGCAAGACTAACTATCGGTGGGGTTCCAATTGAATTAACAAAAGATGGTAAATTTTCAATGAGATTCTACTTTAAAGATGGAGAGTATAAAATTCCAGTTATTTCAATTTCATCTGATGGCGAAAAGAAAATAGAAATTACCCCTATAATGTATAAAACAACAGAAAGAAAAGATTATTGAAATATGAAAAAGGTTTTAATATTAAGTGATTCTCATGGCAGAAAAGACTTAATATCAAAGACTATAGAGCTTCATAAAGACGTGGATATAATATTTCATCTTGGAGATTTCTCTCAGGATATTATGGATTTTGTTTATGAAAGAGAAGTCTATTCAGTAAAAGGCAATATGGATCCGTTATTCCCCAAAACTGATGATTATGCTAAAGATGAAATTTTAATCTCTATAGAAGGACTTAAGATGTGGCTTTTACATGGACATAGATATGAAGCACACTATGGCATAGAAAAAATGTTAAATAAGGCAAAAGAAAAAGAAATTGATATTGTATGCTATGGACATACTCACAAGAGTGAGTTTGTCAATAAAGATGGGATATACTTCTTTAATCCCGGAGCTTTAAAAAGTCTTTCATATGGCTTAATGAGATTTGAAAATGGCAAAAGTTATGCAGAAATTTTAACATTAAAGGACTAAAAATGGTAAATTACCTCATAGAATATGATGAAATGAATGAAAAAGAATACCTTACCCCTCTAAAAAACTTTGTTGAAAAAATAGTTAAAGAACATGGAAAAGAAGATTACATAATAAGCATATATTTAACAGATGATGAAACCATAAAAGAATACAATAAAACATATAGGGGAAAAAATAAGCCAACAGATGTTTTATCGTTTTGCTATGAAGAAAATGAAGGGTTTCCTTTTAATGAAGAAAAAGAACTCGGGGATATTATAATATCGATAGACACTATGAAAAAACAGGCAGAAGAATTTAAAACAACAGAAGAAGAAGAATTTGCAAGGCTTGTTATACATGGAGTATTACACCTTCTTGGTTTTGACCACGAAATTTCAGAAGAAGAAGAAATAAAAATGTTTGAACTTCAAGATAGGTATCTTGACGACTATTTAGCAAAAAGGAGTATTAATGCGAATTAATTTTTTCAGTTTCATTTTTGCTTTAATTATTTTATACTTGATTATTGTAATATTTATTTATGCTTTGCCTTTTCTTATAATTATTGGGATCATTTTTTTAATCATCACTGGAATTGCATGGCTTTCCAGCTATATCTTTAATAAAACAAAAAAACACGATAGCTATGACAGTGAAGGTTTAAGAAAAACAAAAGCCACAATAATAGATATTAAACCTTCAGAAGGGAGTGATAAGAATAATGAATAGAGAAGCTATCCCAATAGAAACAATAGTTTCTCAGGTAAAACATATTGAAATTAGAGCAAGAAAACTTATAGAAGATAGACTTATAAATAATTATCATAGTATCTTCAAAGGAAAAGGAATTGAGTTTAATGAAAGTAGAAATTATTTACCCGGTGATGATATTAGAGATATTGACTGGAATGTTACAGCAAGAATGAATGAACCATATATTAAAACTTATATAGAGGAAAGACAACTCACCGTAATTTTTGCAGTAGATATAAGTTCTTCCACATCCTTTGGTATATCGAAATCAAAAAGGCAAAAATTTGCAGAAATAGTAGCATTTTTAGGTTTTACTTCATTTTTCAACAATGATAAATGTGGTTTAATTTTATTTTCCAACGATATAGAAAAATATATTCCAGCTAAAAGAGACTATTCTCATCTTTTGAGAATTATTAGAGATAGCTGGCATTATGTAGGGAAAAACAAAGCCACATCCCTTACAAGATCATTTAAAAGTATATTTGACCTCCTCAAGAAAAAATCTGTAATTTTTGTTATAAGTGATTTCCTTGATAGTGGTTATGAAAAATCTCTCCTTTCATTATCAAAAAAGCATGATGTTATCCCAATAGTTGTGCGTGATTTTTATGAAGAAAAAATAAACTTTAGTGAAATAAAATTTCCCTTTATAAATAAACTCAATTTTCTTCTTGATATAAAAGATAGTGAAACAGAATATAAGGATACTATAAAAATTTCATTCCCATATTATCAGACAAAAATTGATAAATATAAAGAATACTATGAAAAAATTTTTAAAAAATATTCACTTGATTTTGCGGAATTATACACAGATGAAGATTTTAAACCACTTGAACTCATGTTAAAAAGACGTCTATATAAATTAAGACATTAGGAGGAAATATGAAAAAGATAGATAGAGTATTTCTATTTTTAATAATAGTAGCTAGTTTTTCGATTGGCTTTTTTACGGGACAATCATTAACTCCTTTTAATAGAGCTTTACGTAAAGCACAGGAACTAACAAGAAAAGGCGTCCCGGAAAAAGAAAAAGCTGTAGAAATACTCACAAAGCAAAAAGAACTACTCGATGCTTCTTTTAAATATGCACAACTTGAGAAGGAAAGACAAATTATTGCCCTATCACTTGCAAATGTACTTATAAAATACGAAATGTGGAATGAAGCATTAAAATATCTTGAAATAGCAAGAGAAATATTGCCTCAGGATTATGCAATAAACTATAATTTTGCATTGGTTTATTATAATCTTAGAAAAACTTTAACAAATCAAGCACAACAAAAAGAATACGAAGAAAAAGCTATTTCATACTTAAAAATTGCACTCGACAGAGCACCAGAAAGCCTTGAAGCAAATTACCTTTTTGGGGCAATGTTATATGAAAGAGGTAATATAGACGAAGCATTACAGAAATTTATAACAATCTTACAACAAAATCCAAATGAAATAAGAACACTATTCGCTGTGGCAAGAATATACTACGATAAAAGAGAATATGAAAAAGCAAAAAAAATATATTTAAGATTACAGAATATTCTTCCAAAAAATTCTAAGGAAATGGAAAAGGTTATTCAAAATCTTGAAATATTATCAAAACTTGGAGTATAACAAATGGATTTTCTAACCTATAAAATTGCACTTTCATATAATGAATATATAGGTCCACAACGATATAAGCAAATTTTAAATATCGGACTTGGTGAATTTTTTTCTCTAACATACAAAGAACAGATGGAGTATTTAAAAATTAAAACCGAAAAAGCAACTCCTTTTTTTAAAAATATGCTTATTGAAGCTGAAAAGATTGAAAAAATCTGTAAAAAAGAAGGAATAAAAATTATAGAAATAGAAAGTGAGCTTTATCCACCAACATTAAGAAATATAGATGATGCTCCTTTTTTGATTTATATGCTTGGAGAATTTAACTATTCAATAAAACTTTTAGCCATCGTTGGAACAAGACACCCTACAGAAGAAGCAAAGGAAATAAATGAATATTTTACAAGAGAAATTGTAAGCTATGGGATAGGAATAGTTAGCGGTCTTGCAAAGGGGCATGACAGCATAGCCCATAAAACAGCTATCGAAAACGATGGCTATACAATAGCAGTAATGGGTGGTGGTGTTGATGTAGTTTACCCCATTTCTAACATAAACTTATATAAAGAAATTAAACAAAAAGGTTGTATAATATCAGAAAAGCCCCCCGGAACATACCCATTAAAACAAAACTTCCCTTTAAGAAATAGAATAATCAGTGGACTTTCCTGTGGGGTTTTTGTTATCCAGGCACCAGAAAAATCTGGCTCACTTATAACTGCAAAATATGCAGAAGTTCAATCCAGAGATGTTTATACAATACCAGGAAATATTAATGCCCCTTTTTATTCAGGAAATAACCACCTTATCCAAAAAGGAGCCAAAATAGTAATCTCTCCTGAAGATATTGTAATTGATATCCTTGGTAAAAAGGCTGAAAAAATCAAAAAACTGGAAACTGAAAACATTTCAATAGAAGAAAAAAATATTCTGTCATTATTAAAGAATGAAATACACATAGATGAATTAATATATAAATCAAAATTACCACTGGAAAAAGTAAACCATATCTTATCAATACTTGAAATTAAAGGATATATAAGAGAATATCCAGGAGGCTTTTACAAAAGAATTTAGCTCTCTTTGTAGATAAAATAATCAAAATCTGCATGAATCTTTAAACCACTTAAATCCTGACAACACATTCCAACAAAAGCACCAGTAAACCCCCATCCTGGATCAGGATAGCGTGTGGCAAAATCATCAGAAAGTGTACTTGCATCAAGAACTGGTCCTACTTTATTCCAGTTAGCTCCATCCTTAGAGTAATAAAATTGCATCTTTTCATAATTAACTTCAACTCTTAAATAAATTCTCTCTAAATACTTTATTGGAATTGGGTTAATAGGATAATCAAATTTCCAGTTTTGAGCAGATAACAAAAGAAGACTCTTTCCTAAATCCTCTTCTCTTGAAACATAAAGATAATAAAAATTGCATGTATTATAATAGCACACAAGCCCGGCCATTTGCTGAAAATTGACCGGCTCAAATTCAAGACACGTTTCTGCTGTATAACAAAAACTTTGCTGTCTTCTTGCAATAAGACTTTGATTATGTTTTGAAGAAAGAGATTCTCTACCATAAAGCCTTAAAAAAGATTTTCTCTCCTTTAAAGTACACCAATCCTCAGTAATAGGCACCCTCAAGCTCTGAAAATTTATATCCAGAGTTTCTTCATCAAAATCTATTTTCTCTTTCGGTTTTTCAGATATAACTTCCTTTAATTCAGGAGCTTTAACCTTTACCACTGGTCTATTTGTCCCATTTTCAAGATACGGCCAACCATCCTTCCAGATAATCTTTTGTAATGCTGTCTCTCTGCCCAATGGACATCTTCTATTAGGTAAAGGTCTACTACACAGATGAGCCATATACCATTCCCCGTTCTGTGTCTCTACAAGAGAGCCATGCCCGGCTTTTTGGAGAGGAAGATTAAAATCACCATAAGAAGTTAAGATAGGATTATCTGGATGAATTTCATAAGGCCCTGTGATATTTTTACTCCTTGCTACAGTTACAGCATGTTCATATGTAGTTCCACCCTCAGCGACAACAAGATAATAATATCCATCTTTTTTATATAAGTGGGGTCCTTCAGTTATTCCAATTTTACTTCCCTTAAAAATATTACAAACTGGACCTACAAGCTTTTTATTTACTGGATCAAATTCCTGTAAGAGAATACCGCCAAAAAATGTGCTCCTATTTCTATGATCCCAGACCATATTAAGTAGATATTTTCGTCCATTATCATCATGAAAAAGAGAGGGATCAAAACCACTCGAATTTAGATAAATCGGTTCTGACCATTCTCCTTCAATATCTTTTGTAGTAACAATATAGTTATGACTATCTTTAAAAATTCCGTCATAACTTTTTACATCAGTGTAAATAAGATAAAAAATTCCATCACTATAGGAAAGAGAGGGAGCCCATATTCCACCAGAATCTGGATTACCCAGCAGATTCAATTGAGAAGTCCTTCTTAGTGGCCTTGTAAGAAGTCTCCAGTGTATTAAATCTCTTGAATGATGTATTTGAACACCTGGAAACCACTCAAAAGTTGAAGTTGCTATGTAGTAATCTTCTCCGACCCTAAGTATAGAAGGATCTGGATTAAACCCTCTTAAAACTGGATTTTCAATATATTTCATATCTTTTACTCAAAAAATTTTTGATGGAGAAGCCTTACTGCATCATCAGCTTTATCCTTTTTAATAACCACTGAAATCTTAATTTCAGAAGTAGAAATCATTTCAATATTTATATTATTGCTTGCAAAAACCTCAAAAACCTTTGCCGCTACTCCAGAATGAGCTTTCATTCCAATTCCTACAACAGAAATAATAGCTATATCAGAATCATAGCTAACATCTTCTGCACCCACTTCCTTTTTTACATCTTCCATCACTTTTTTTGCATCTTCAAGATCTGTATTTAGAACAGTGAAAGATATCTGACTTTTAGAATCTTTTCCTACTGACTGCACTATCATATTAACATTAACATTTTTATCAGCAAGCCTTTTAAAAATTAGAGAAGCAATACCTGGTTTATCCGGTACTCCAGCTATATTTACTCTTGTCTCGTCAGCCTTTTTTGAAATACCTGTAATAACTAAATCTTCCATATTATTATACTCCTTTACAATTAATGTCCCTTCATTTTCTACAAAAGTAGAAACAACTCTTAATGGCACATTATATTTCATAGCAAAAATAACAGACCTATCATGTAATACTTTTGCTCCCATTGAAGCAAGTTCAAGCATTTCATCATGAGTTATATAATCAAGTTTTTTTGCATTCTTCACTATCCTTGGATCTGCTGTATATACACCATCAACATCAGTATATATATCACATCTATCAGCTTTCAAAGCCGCTGCTAAAGCCACAGCCGTAGTATCAGAGCCACCTCTACCAAGTGTAGTAATATTTCCCTCTTCATCAACTCCCTGAAACCCGGCAACGACAACAATTTTACCCTGTTTTAAAGACTCAAATATCTTATCCGTATTAATCCCCAATATCTTTGCCTTTGTGTAGTCAGATGTTGTTTTTATGCCTATCTGTAAAGCATTATAAGAAATAGCATCTTCACCAAAGTAATGTATAGCCATCGAAAGAAGAGCAATGGTAACCTGTTCACCAGTAGAAACAAGCATATCCATTTCTCTTTTTGATGGATTTGGATTGGTTTGCTTCCCGAGATTAATCAAATAATCAGTTGTACCACTCATTGCAGAAACAACTACAACAACATCATTGCCTGCCTTTTTAGTAGCTATAACCTTCTTCGCTACATTCTTTATCCTTTCAACATCACCAACAGAAGTTCCACCGAACTTTTGAACAATTAGTGCCACCTTTATCTCCTTGCCTATCTTGAATATTATATTATAAAATATTTCCATAAATTTTTAAAATTTTAAACAAAAAAATGTTGATTTTTTTTTCATATTTCTTATAATTTAATGGAATAGAGGAATAGAAAATGCGGCTAATTATATTTTTACTTTTTTGCTTCTTAATGTCCTGTCAAAATCAAACTGATATATCTAATGTGCAGAATGTTAGCTCAACAAATTATCAAAAAATGATAAAATTAATTGAAACTGAAGATAAAGGGGAAGGGCAAACTATATATATTGATGGACAGGTTGAAAGTTCTACCCCATTAACAGATGTTAAACTCTACTGTTACTCTAAAGGTAGAAGGTTGCTAAATTCTTACAATGGAATTTATAATGGTGAAAATTTTAGCTTTAACTTGAATCTCAAAAAGGGTGAATATATTATCACAGTTGAAGCCATTGACATATATGGAAATAGATATATTCAAAAAAACATATCAATTTCAATAAAATGACCAGGTTTCAAAAATGAATTTTTCATATGACGAAATAAAAGAGTTTTTTATTCACGGTTTTAAGTTTGGTCTGGTTGGTATATTAAATACTATTATTGGATGGTCAACTTTCCTTTTGTTTTTTTATGTTTTTAAAATAGATTTTAGAATTTCAAATATTTTAAGCTACATTCTTGGTTTAATAAATAGTTTTATTTTTAATAAACTATGGGTTTTTGAAACAAAGAATTTCAGATGGAAAGAAATTTATCTTTATCTTGTTATTTTTGCCATCTCTTTTGCAGTTCAATACGCTATATCATATGTCTTAAAGTATAATATTGGATTCCACCCATTTCTTTCATATGTTATAGGAAGTTTAGCCTACACTGTAGTTAATTTTTTAGGGAATAAATTTTTCACATTTAAAGAAGCTTAATTTTTAAAAACTATATTTCGATAATTAACTTGATGTTATTTAGAGGGGGAAAAAGTGAAAAAGATATTTTTCATATTTTTCTTAATTTTTTCATGTAATAAAGTTGTAAAAGAAGAAGTATTAGAAATAGAAGATTTTGGAAAATTAGAAAATAACGGAATAGTTGTTACTACTATTAATAGTGATCTAAATCAATTCTATATTAACTTTTATACTGAAAAATCAGAAAAAAGTAAAGCAATCATTTTTCATCCCGAAAAGAATATAATAATTGATGAAAAGGCTGAAAACAATTTTCATTCGATAAAAATAGAACAATACTACGAATTAACTGTTTTTCAGCTTTTAAGCTCTATCGAGTTGCTTGATAAAAAAATAGTAAAAATCACAATCCCCAGAAAACTTCCTTATAAAATCGCAATCTTTGGTGGTTATAGCGAAAATGAAGAAAGTTATTTAAAGTTTGCAAAGTTAATAGGAGATGAACTCCCAGTCGCTACAATTCATACTGGAAATTTAATAAAAAAACCAAAAAATAAAACTCAATGGACAAAATTCATTAACAATTCACAGGACTTTATGGTAAATTCTTTATTCATACCTGCATTAAGCGAAAAAGACATGATGATAGAAAGTATTTATAACCTTCTTAACTACAACTCAAAAATCAGAAGTTATAATTACAATTCAATGAAAATAATCACAATTGATGAAGGAATTGACCTTTCAAAAAACTCTACCGATATGGAAAAACTTGAAGAAGAATTATCCAAATTTAGTGAGTGGAAGGTTGTTGTTTTTAACAGAAATCCATTCTATCAAGATGAAAAGCATGTTAAAGAAATAAATGAAAACCTTATACCTATCCTTGAAAAAAATAAGGTGGCACTCTATTTAACAAAAAGTAGAAAAGGATATGAAAGATATATAAGAAAAACTATAACATATGTAGGAATTTCTATTAACGAAAACTCTCTCAAAAATATAGATAAAAAATTCTTAGTAAACTTAGAAGAAAAAGCCAATTTCATCACCTGCGAAGTTACAAAAAAGAGGCTTTTATTCAAGGTTTATGATTCAAGTAAAAATGTTATAGAAGAATTCCAAATTATTGAGTAGCTTTCTTTTTATTTAACTCTGTAAGCAATATAATTATAAATCCAGATGTAATAAATAAATCAGCAACATTAAATATACCTGTTCTTATCGGACCAATCCCAGCATTCATAAAATCTATTACATGATGATTTCTTATAATTCTATCGATAAGATTTGATAGCCCTCCTCCAGCAATGATGATCAAAGAAAACTTTTCAAGAGGTAGCGGTTTCTCAGAAAAGATAACATACCATAGAATAGCTAAAAGAAAAATTATAGGTAATAAAATGAAAAGTATAAAATTCCACGGATGTGGAAAATTCGCACCAAAGCTTAGAAATGCTCCTGTATTTTCAGCATACATAAGCCTAAAAGTATCAAAAAAGTAAGATTTTACTTCCTGCCCATATAGATGTTCCTTTGCAATCTGTTTTGTCCATTGATCAAGAAAAATGCAGAAACCCACTACAAATATTACAAAAATAGCCCTCTTAATATATTTCATTTATTTTTCTCCTTTAATTTTCTTCTCTGTAGCAATACAATTAAACCCGGAATTATAAAAATAATAAGAGGAATAAAAGAAAGGATCTGTAAAAACCGCTTCTCTGTTCCAGAAAGTTTAAAACTTTTTAGCCCTGAAATCTTTGGTGCAATACCCACTTCCTCTTCTCTTCCAAGCAAATAATTTAAAGTATTGATAAAAAACTCAAAGTTAGAATATTTATCAATATTTCCATTGTTTACGAAATCAGAATCTCCAACCACAGCAATCCTTGATTCAATATCATTATTCTTTCTTTTTATTACAAAAGCTAAATCTAATGGACCGGGCAAATCTTTCTTATCAAACTTTACCTTGTTTGCCTTTATTTCATCTTTTGAAACCTCCCCCCATGAAGTTTTTGAAGTCTTCAAAAGGGATGATATGTCATAAGAATAGTTTTTATTTTTTTCCTTCTCCGGTAACTCAAGAATACCAACCGTTGTTGGCATCATTATTATTTTTCTGTTTTCTATAAGGTTTTTTGTTATATCATGCTTCTGGAAGTTTGGGATTATTGTAGTTCTACCAAGCTGAGGCAAATAATCTTCATCCTCTACAACAAGATTTTCAAGATAAAAAACCCCACATTTATGTAAAATATCGTTAATGGTAAAATGTGTCTCATATTCAAGAAGCATCATTAAATTACCGCCATTATCAAGATACAAATTAATACTATCAAGTTCCTCTGGCATAATCTGGTTTTTTGGATTTCCTATGATTATAAGATTACAATCATCTGGAATAGCTGGAATTTTAAGTAAATTTAGTTCTCTTAATCTTATATTCTCCTGTTGCAGAAGCTCAAAGAGAATTCTATAGCCATAAAAAGATTTATCAAACGGATTTATTTCCCCATGCCCTTGAAGAATATAGACATTTCTTGGTTTATAGTATATCAAATTTTTTATAGTCTTTGTAAAGGTTTCTTCCCCCCTATAATATATTTCGCCCGTTTCCATATTCTGATCTACAACCTTTCTTGGTGAAACAACAATTTTTCCTTTATCTGTTTCAAAAACAATACTTCCATTTTCTTTTACATCGTAATCTATAGCCATTGTTCTATTTTGAATTGGATCAACCATTTTGATTTTTATAAAACTGGAGTTTTCTTTATACCTTTTCAATAAATTATCTATATAATCAAGCACCGGATCAGACATATTAGCCGGTTTAAAGAAATAAACATTTACATCGTTTGTTAGACTTTTAAGAACTTTTTTTGTCTCTTTTGAAAGAGAATATAACCTTTCACGTGTAAAATCGATTTTAACGTTGATCGTAGAAAGAAACAAATAAAAAAATACAAGCCCACCAAACAAAAATAGAAATTCAATGAAAAAGAAAAATTTTTTAACAGTGCTGGCTTTTTTAAAGAATTGAATTATATCCTTATAGTTAACTACTCCAACAAATAAAATGCCAATTACACAAATTATAAAACATATCTGTGTATAAATTGAATATGCACCCCATATAACATAAAAAATTATTGAAACAATTATTGATAAGGGTATAAAAAAAAGAGAGTACTTCTTTAACTTTTCCATATCTTAACCTCAATAATACTCTTAGCTAAAAAAAGCCAGATGATAATTCCTGCGATAAAATAAAAAATATTCTTTAACTCAATTAAACCACTTGAAAATGCTCCATAATGCACTAAAAATGAAAATTCCTTTAAGAAAGAAAACCAATTACTATCTATAGATTTAAGTAATGAAGATAAAATAAAAAGCAAGATAAAAACACCAAATGATATTATCCCTGAAAGCACATAACTATCTGTCAGAGCAGAAGCAAACATTCCGATAGCAAGAAAAAAAGCAGCCGTAAAAAACATCCCCAGAATATTACTAACAACAATTCTCATATCAACATAAACAAAGAAAGAAATAAACAAAGGATAAAACAAAAGTAACAAAATCCCAATAGAAACAAAAGTTAATGCTCCAAGATATTTTGCTATTATTATTTCTGTAGATGTTACGGGTGAAGTCAAAAGTAGTTCATATGTGCTTAATTTCTTATCCTCTGCAAGAATTCTCACACATATTATAGGTAAAATAAACAATAAAGCAGTATTTAAATCACCAAAAAACCCAGAAAAATCATTTGTATTTCTGGTACCTAAAAAATATCCATTGAAAAACAAAATAGAAAGAAAAAGATAAAAACCAATTGTTAAATACCCAAGTAATGATGAAAAATAGGTTTTTAACTCTTTTTTATATATCGCAAACATCTTTACCCCTATTGAACAAGTTTTACAAAAACATCCTCAAGGCTTGTTTTATTATGCTTTATCTCAACAAGTCCAGCATCAAGATTTACACATAACTTTACTATTTCTTCTCTAATATCCTCTTTACTTTTTATATTAAAGCCGTCTACAAGCCTCTCTACCTCTAAAATAGAGCCAAATTTATTTAATTCATCTAAAACCTTTTCAAGATTTCGCTTAACCAGCACCTCTATATTAAAGGCAGAAAAATTTTTCCTTAAATTTTCTATTCTATCATATGCAACAATCTTTCCTTTGTTTATTATTATAGCTTTTTCACATATTTCTGAAGCCTCTGAAAGAATATGTGTGGAAAGAATAATAGTCCTTTTTTCTTCTTTAGAAAGATCTCTTATTAAATTTCTGATCTCTATAACCTGAAGAGGATCAAGTCCTACTGTAGGTTCATCAAGAATAAGTAAAGCAGGATTATTAACTATACTTTGAGCTATACCAACTCTCTGTTTATAACCTTTTGAAAGTGATGAAATAAGAAAATTTCTCTTTTCTTTAAGCCCTGTTAACTCTATCACTTCACCCACTCTACTCTTTATCTTATTTTGAGGCATCTTTTTTAATTCGGCGACAAAATTAAGATATTCTTCAACAGTTAGTTCTGGATATAAAGGTGGATTCTCTGGCAAATAACCAATTTTTGATTTAACTGCCTTTGGCATTTCAAATACATCATAGCCATAAAATTTAACTTCGCCAGAAGAAGGAGCAAAAAAACCAGTAATAATCCTCATAGTTGTAGTCTTACCAGAACCATTCGGACCTAAAAAAGCTATAATATCGCCTTCATTAATCTCAAAAGAAATATTATCCAAAGCTAGAAAATCACCATAATATTTTGTTATATTCTTTAAAATAAGCATAATAATATTATAATTAAAAATAATTTTTTTTGCTAATTTTTTAGCTCTATAATCCATTGAAAACTTACAAAGTTTGAAAAACATTAAAATATAAATTATAATAAAATAAGGAGTTTTTCATGAAAAAGAGTAAAATTGCTGTTGTAGGAGTTGGGACAATTGGAAATGGTGTTGCTAAATTACTGATAAAAGAAAGAGAATTAATTTTAAAAAAACAAAATGTTGATATAGAAATAAAATATTTAATAGATAAAGATAAAGAAAAATTAAATCAGATAAAGGATCAAAACATTATAAAATCTGACGATATTAGTATTGTTTTTAATGATAAAGAAGTAGATATTATTGTTGAACTTGTAGGAGGTACAAACTTTGCTTTTGATTTAATAAAAAATTCCCTGGAAAATGGCAAAAATGTTGTAACTGCTAACAAAGCACTTCTTGCCGAGAAAGGATCAAGCTTATTCAAACTTGCAGAAGAGAAGAATAAGATTATCGGGTTTGAAGCAAGTGTAGGTGGTGGAATACCAATTATAAGAACAATATTTGATGCTTTATCAGGTGACAGGATAAAAGGCATTTTCGGGATAGTTAATGGTACAACAAATTTTATCTTAACAAAAATGTATGAAGAAAATTTAAGTTTCAATTCAGCTTTAAAAGAAGCTCAAAAGCTTGGATTTGCAGAAGCAGATCCAACACTTGACATAAATGGAACAGATGCCGCCCACAAGATAGCAATACTTGCCCAGATGGCATTTAATACACCAATAGAGTTTAAAGATGTATATATAGAAGGAATTGAAGATGTTGAGCTGGAAGATATTAAAAATGCCGATGAACTTGGTTATGTATTAAAACTACTTGCAATTGCTAAGTTAGATCCTGATAACTCGATAGAAGTAAGAGTTAATCCATGCTTTGTACCAAAACAAAATCTTTTAGCCTCTGTGAGAAATGAATATAATGCAATATTTTTAGAAAGCGAATATTTTGGAAATTCTTTATATTATGGAAAAGGGGCCGGAGCACTTCCAACAGCAACCGCCGTTGTAGCAGATATTATAGAAATAGCAAAAGGAAATAGCAAAACTAAAATAAAACATATAGAAAAGAAAACTATCAAAAATATTGGTGAAATAGAATCAAGATATTATTTAAGGTTCCTTGTACCAGATAGACCGGGAATTTTAAGCAAAATTTCTGGAGTTTTTGCCGAAAACAACATAAGCATAGCCTCTCTAATCCAGAAAGAAAGAAGCAAAGAAAAATACGTTCCCCTTGTATTAACTACTCATATAGCAAAAGAAAAGGATATCAAAAAATCGCTTGATTCTATTGAAAAACTTGACTTTTCAAAAAAACGAGGGGTTATGATTCGTTTGATTGATGAATAGAATCTTTTAATTTCAAATAATTATTATCTATAAATATTAAAATTTTATTAATTTTAATGTTCTTTATTTCACTAAAAAATTCATTAATCAATTTTGAATATAATTCTATAGAAAGAATAATAAAGTAAAATCGCTTAAAAAAGTTAATATTCTTAAAAATTTCAAAAAAGTTAAAAATTTTAAGAATAAAAAAAGAAAAAAGACTAATCAAAGATATATTAAGAAAATAATTAATACTTTTAATAATTCCAAAAGAATATAATTTAAAACCCAAAAAAATATAAACCTTTCCTTCATTATGATTAAACATTGTAGAAATAACAAAAGGAAGAATCGAAAGAAACAATCCGATATAAATTTTAAAAAAAAGAATAAAATTTTTATAACCAGATAAAAATAGACTAAAAAAAATAGTTAAAAAAAACAAAAATTTATAAAAGAAAGGTAAAAAAAAAGCCCCTATAAAGAATAGGGGCAGAATGAATATATAAACATTATGCTTTTTCAACAAGCTTCTCCTCAACAAGCTCAATCATGGCCATTTCAGAACCATCACCCGCTCTATTTCCAAGTTTATAAATCCTTGTATAACCACCATTTCTATTTATATATCTCTTTGCAATATCTTCAAAAAGTTTTGAGACAACTTTTTTATCTCTTAGTTTTGAGAAAACAAGTCTTCTTGAAGCTACAGTATCATTTTTTGCTTTAGTAATTAACTTTTCAGCAAATGGTCTTAATGCCTTAGCCTTTTCTACAGTTGTAACAATAGATTCATATTTATAAAGTGAAAGAGCTAAATTTTTAAGCAAAGCTCCTCTATGTGAATATGTTCTACTTAAATGTTTTCCTTTATCACCATGTCTCATATTATTCGCCCTCCTCTAAATTTTCCTGTTCATCTTCTTTATCAACAAACTCCTCATAATTTTCACCATCTTTTAAAGTAAGCCCATACAATTTAAGTTTATCAATAATCTCAGTTAGAGACTTCCTTCCAAAATTCTTTATATTAAGCAAATCTTGCTTTGTATATGTCATCAACTGCCCGATAGTTGAAATGTTTGCAGCTCTAAGACAATTAGAAGACCTTACGGACAATTCAAGATCAGCTATCGACTTAGACAATATATCATCTTTTGATGCCGCAATTGCTACATCAACACCACTTTCATCTTCTTCTGGTTCATAACCACCAAATATAGAAAAATACTTCTTTAAAATCTTAGCAGCTGTATCAAGAGCATCCATAGGATTTATTATTCCATTTGTTGTTATTTCAAGAACAACTTTTTCACAATCTGTCTTCTCACCAACCCTATAATCTTCTATATAATAATTTACCCTCAACACAGGAGAAAATATAGCATCTATAGGGATAACAGAGATAATAGAATTTGAATCAAGGAGATCTTCAGCTGATCTATAACCTTTACCTAATTCTATCTGTATATCAATAAACAAATTTGCATCATCATTCAAAGTTGCTATCTTAAGTTCTGGATTATAAATTTCAACAGTTGCATCTACCGCTAAATCCTTAGCAAGTATTTCACCTTTCCCCTTCTTGGTAATCCTTATAATCTTCTTTTCACTTCCATCGACAAGCTTTACTCTAACCTTTTTCAAAGCAAGAATAATATCGGTATAATCTTCTTTTACCCCCGGTATTGGCTCAAATTCATGATTTACACCTTCTATTTTAATAGAAGTTATCGCATACCCCGGAATAGAACTTAATAAAACCCTTCTTAAAGAATTAGCAATTGTAACACAGACACCTTTCTCAAATGGATAAATAGAAAACTTACCATAGGTATCAGTATAAACATTTTTATCATATTTAACTTCAGATGGAAATACAGTATCTTTCCAAATATCTTTCATTAACGACCCTCCTAAATTCTCTAATTGCAGCCAGATTACTTAGAATACAATTCAACAATAAGCTGCTCATTAACTTCAATATCAAGATTCATTTCTGCGCGGGTCGGAATTGAAGTTATTTTAACTTTTACATTCGAACTATCAACTTCAAGCCAGCCAGGTATAACCTTGTTAGTAGAAGCTTCAATGCTCTTAACAACAATGTCAAAAGATTTTGCCTTACTGGAAAGCTCAACAACATCTCCTGCTTTGAGTATATAAGAAGAAATATTAACTGCCTTACCATTTACAAGTACATGCCCATGAGAAACAAGCTGCCTTGCAGCACGTCTTGATTGAACAAAACCTGCTCTATAAACTACATTATCCAATCTTCTTTCAAGATATTGCAATAACATTTCGCCTGTTACACCCTTATGCTTTGACGCCATAGCAAAAAACTTTCTAAACTGCTTTTCATAAACCCCATAATATCTCTTAACCTTCTGTTTTTCTCTAAGCTGTAAACCATATTCTGTTAACTTCTTCGCAAACTTTGAAACTTTTCCCGGTGCGTATGATTTTTTATTCAAAACGCATGCCTGAGAAACACACTTATCACCTTTAAGAAAAAGCCTCATTCCTTCTCTTCTACATAATCTACATGAAGGTCCTGTATATCTTCCCATATTCACTTACCTCACTTAAACTCTTCTCTTTTTTCTTGGCCTACATCCATTATGAGGAATAGGCGTCACATCTCTAATAGTTTTAACCTTTATTCCAACAGCATCAATAGCCCTTATAGCTGCTTCTCTTCCTGGTCCAGGTCCTTTTACCCTTACATGAACATACTGTAAACCATGAGATTTAGCTACCTCTCCAGCTTTTTCAGCTGCAAGCTGTGCTGCATAAGGTGTTCCCTTTTTAGTACCCTTGAAACCAACCGTTCCAGCACTAGCCCATGAAATAACATTACCATTCATATCTGTTATGCTCACAATAGTATTATTGAAAGTAGAATGAACAACAACAATACCTTCTAATACACCCTTCTTTTCTCTTTTCTTTGTTGATTTTCTTGCTACTTTAGCAGCCATATACTCTCCTATTTCTTCTTTATAGTATTAGCACGAGGACCTTTCCATGTTCTTGCATTTGTTCTTGTTCTCTGTCCTCTAACAGGTAATCCAACTTTATGCCTTATTCCTCTATAACAACCTATATCAATAAGCCTCTTGATATTCATCGCTACTTCTGTTCTTAAATCACCCTCAACCTTAAAATTCTCTTCTATTACATCTCTTATTTTTGCCAGCTCTTCTTCAGTAAGATCCTTCACCTTCTTATGAGGATCTATCTTTGCCATTTCTAAAATTTTGTTAGAAGTAGTTCTACCTATCCCATAAATATATGTAAGTCCTATAAAAACAGCTTTATTTCCAGGAATTTCTCTACCTGCAATTCTCGCCATACAATTCCTCCATTATGTCCTTTTATTACCCTTTTGTCTCTGCTTATGCTTAACATTTTCACAGATCACCCAAACAAGCCCATGCCTTTTAATAACTCTACACTTTTCACATATTTTCTTTACAGAAGATCTAACTTTCATAACTTTCACTCCCACCCATTTATATCTATATACAATTCTCTATGATTTACTGCCAGCCAGGACGGTGGCAATACTTATTTATATCTATATACAATTCTCCCCTTTGTCAAATCGTATGGGGAAATCTCAAGAGTCACTCTATCACCCGGAGTAATTTTAATATAATTCATTCTCATCTTACCAGAAATATGAGCCATCACCTTTTTCTTTGTGTCAAGCTCAACAAGAAACATCGCATTGGGCAACTGTTCTAAAACAGTCCCATCAAATCTTAAAACGTCCTCCTTATCCATCATTTAGCTTCTATAACCTCCATAATCTGCTTAAATACCTCCTCTACTGATTTATCACCATCAACTCTCTTTAAAATTCCTTTATTTTCATAATAAGAAACAAGCGGCATTGTTTCTTTTTTATAAACTTCAAGCCTTTTTGTTACTGTTTCAATCGAATCATCACTTCTCATTATCAGAGTTTCTCCATCATCATCACAAACATTGTTCTTTTTTGGTGGTGTATAATATATATTATATATTTTTCCACACTTTGGACAACTCCTCCTACCGGTGAGCCTCTTTATCAAACCTTCCTCATTAACCTCAAGTAAAATAACAAAATCAAGTTTTTTATCAGAAGCAAGTTTATCAAACATTTCTGCCTGATTTACAGTTCTCGGAAAACCATCAAGTAAAAAACCATTCTTGCAATCATCAGCATTTAATCTTTCAAGAGTTATCTTAACAACAATATCATCAGGTACCAGTAATCCTTTATTCATATAATTTAAAATTTCATCAACTGGAAAAGCACCTTTATATGTTCCTTTTACTATTGATCTAAAAATATCTCCTGTAGATATATGAGCAATATTTAATGCTTTAATAAGTCTCTCTGATTGAGTTCCTTTTCCTCCTCCCGGAGGTGCTAATAATGCTATATTCATTACCAAATCTCCTTCTTTTTTCCACCTTTTAACAAGAAACCATCCATATGATACATAATCAAAAGCGATTCAATTTGTTTTAAAGTTTCAAGTGCAACACCAACCATAATCAAAAGAGAAGTACCACCCATCAAATAACCAAGGTTTGATGGAACTTTTAGTAAATTTATAAAAATATTAGGTAATAAAGCAATAATTCCTAAAAAGATAGCTCCTGGCAACGTAATTCTACTTAATATATAAGCCAAATGTTCTTCTGTCTGCTGTCCTGGTCTTATCCCGGGAATAAAAGCTCCACTTTTTCTTAAATTCTCCGATATATCGTGAGGATTTATTTCCACTTCAGTATAAAAATAAGCAAAAAACAAAATTAAAGCAAAATAAGCGATAGAATACCACAACTTTCCGGGCAACATCTGCTCACTTAGTATCTTTAAGAAAGCCACCTTTCCACCAAACCAACTCGAAAGTTGAGCTGGGAAAATCAAAAGTGATGATGCAAAAATAATAGGAATAACTCCCGTTGGATTAACTTTAAAAGGTAAATAAGCCACTTGAGCCCCAGCTCCTCTATTAGTATGCTGTATAGGGATTTTTCTTAATCCTAATTCCTCAAAAACAACAAACCCAATAATAACAAAGAATAAAAGCAATATCACAATCAAATTTAACGGATCAGTAGCTCCCTTCTCAACCCCCACAAAAAGCCTGAACAATGAATGAGGAAGTCTGGCAACAATACCCACCATAATTATCAATGAAATACCATTCCCTATTCCTCTTTCTGTAATCTGTTCTCCCATCCACATTAAAACAAGAGTTCCAGCTGTTACAGAAAGCGTAAATAAAATAATAAAAGCTACACCATCAATGTATAGGAAATCATGCCCAACATTTTCTCTCAATAACCCCTGAGCAAATATAACTCCCTGTATTATGGTTACTAAAACTGTTCCTAATCTACCATACTGTTGAAACTTTTTTCTACCTTCTGGACCTTCTTTAAGCATCTGTTCTATAGAAGGTACAACACTTTTTAACAATTGAAGAATAATCATAGCTGTAATATAAGGCATAACACCAAGAGAAAAAATAGAGGCATTTTCCCTTGCACCACCAGTAAAAAGGTTAAGAAAGTCCGCAAGACCTCCTCCACCTCCACCAGCCTTCGTGAATTCTATAAGCCTTAAGAGATTAACACCAGGCGCAGGAATCTGAACACCAATTCTAAAAAGAATAAGCATTCCAATGGTAAAAAAGAATCTATCTCTTAGTTCTTTTATGCTAAGAATATTCTTCAATATTTTAAACATAACATCTCCAATTTATTATATTAAATTAATATTACCACCTAACTTTTCTAACTTTTCTTTTGCAGAGTTGCTAACCTTATTTACAGTTACCTTAAGCCCTTTTACCTTTAAATCACCATTTCCAAGTAGCTTCACCGGATTAGAACCTTTACTTAACAACCCCTTAGCCTCAAGTTTTTCGATATTAATTTCTTCATTATCTGAAAAAACATTCAAATCACAAATATTTAAAATTCTGTACTCTACTTTATCTATATTCTTAAAACCTCTTTTGGGTAATCTCCTGTAAAGTGGCATCTGTCCACCTTCAAAACCCAGTCTTACACCTCCACCACTTCTAGCTTTTTGTCCTTTCTGTCCCTTTCCACAATATCTTCCTCGACCATTTCCTATTCCTCTACCTACTCTTTTTGCTTTCTTAACAGCTCCTTTTGGTTGAGTTAATTTTATAACAGACATTTACTTCCTCCATTAACTACTTAGATTGTGTACCAAAAATCTCGCTAACAGTCTTGCCCCTTTTTAAAGCCACTTCCTTAATATCCATGAGACTTTCTAAAGCTTTAAGTGTAGCCCTAACAAGACTCAATGAATTTGGTGAACCTAAGGACTTAGTCAAAATATTATGAATACCTGCTAATTCAAGAACAGGTCTTACTGCTCCACCAGCAATAACTCCAGTACCTTCTGAAGCAGGCTTTAAGAAAACAACTGCACCCTTATATTTAACCTTTATTTCATGAGGTATAGTAGTCCCTTTAAGTGTAATCTTTTTCGCTGATTTTATAGCCTTATCTTTTGCTTTCCTGATGGCATCCGTTAATTCATTTGCCTTTCCATATCCTATACCAACCATTCCTTTTCCATTACCAACAACTACAAGAGCATTAAATCTAAATCTCTTTCCACCAGAAGTAACCTTTGCCGCTCTTCTTAAACTAACTACTTTTTCCATCCATTCACTTTTCTTTATCTCTTTTTCCATAACCAACCTCACTAAAATTTAATACCAGATTCTCTTAAAGCATCCGCAAGAGCCTTTATCTTGCCATGATATAGAAAGCCATTTCTATCAAAACAAATCTTATCAATCTTCATCTCTTTAAGTTTAGCTCCAAATGTAGAACCGATAACCTTCGCACTTTCAATATTATTAGTAAGCTTTTTATCTTTTAATTCTTTAGAAATAGAAGATAAACTACATAAAATCTTACCATCTTTATCAATCAATTGAAGATATAAATATTTATTTGAACGATGTACTAAAACCCTTGGTCTTTCATCAGAAGCCTTAACCGCAAATCTCGTTCTTTTCTTAGCTTTTTCTCTTCTAAGAGCTTTTTTCTTAGTAATATCTATCATCTTTCTCTCCCATCTAAACAAAATTACTTAGCTTTCTTTCCTTCTTTTACTTTAACTCTCTCATTTTCGTATCTTAAACCCTTACCTTTATAAGGTTCAGGTGGTTTAATCGCTCTAATATTAGCTGCTGTTTGCCCAACAAGATGTTTATCAAAACCACTTACTATCAGAGTCTGAGGATTTTCAAGCTTCAAAGTGATACCTTTTGGTATTTCGAATTCCACTGTGTGAGAAAAACCAACAGTTAAAACAAGTTTATTACCTTTTAATTCCATTTTATAACCAATTCCCTGTAAAAGTAAAGTTTTAGAAAAACCTTCACTTACTCCTTTAACCATATTAACAAACAATCTATAGTAAAGCCCTTGTAATGCCCTATACTCTCTTGAATCTCCTTTTCTATTAACTATAAGAGTATTGCCTTCTGCTTTGACTTCTACAAAATCTGCCTTATACTCTTGCTCAAGTTTACCAAGCTTACCTTCAACAATAAGCTTACCATTTTCTAATGTTACTTTTACACCTTCAGGTAAAATTATAGGTTTTTTAGCGATTCTTGACATATCAAACTCCTACCAAACATAACAAATAATTTCGCCACCAACGCCCAATTCTCTTGCTTCTCTATCTGTAAGTATTCCTTTTGATGTAGAAACTATCGCAATCCCAAAATTATTATAAACTCTTGGTAGATCTTTATGAGAAACATAAACTCTTCTACCAAGTTTACTTACTCTTTTAATTCCTGTAATAACAGATTTACCATTAAAATATTTTAGCTTTACATTAAAGAAATATGGATTCTTCTCAGAAACAGAAAAATCTTCAATGAAACCTTCTTTTTTAATAACCTCAAGAATATTTTTAACAATCCCACTCTGCTTTACTTCAACTTCAGGAAATTTCCTTTTAGTAGCATTTCTTATTCTTGTTAATGCATCGGCAATAATATCCATAAAAATATCTCCCTTACCAACTTGACTTTCTTACACCAGGTATTAATCCCTGGGATGCAAATTTTCTAAAACAACATCTACAAAGCCCAAAGTCTCTAATATATGCTCTTGGTCTTCCACAGAGCTTACATCTATTATATTCTCTAACCTTAAACTTTTTTGCTTTTTTCCATTTAGCAATCATTGACTTCTTTGCCATATTTCCTCCTATTTTTCCCTAAAAGGAACACCTAATAGCTTCAAAAGCTTATATGCCTGCTCGTCATTTTTAGCTGTTGTAACGATTGTAATATCAAGTCCTCTAATCTTCTTTATTTTATCATAATCAATTTCAGGAAAAACAAGCTGTTCTTTAAGCCCAAATGTATAATTTCCCCTTCCATCAAAACTCGAAGGATTTAAACCTTTAAAATCCCTTACTCTGGGAAGAGCAATAGAAATAAGCTTATCAAGAAAATCATACATTCTACTTCCTCTGAGAGTTACTCTCGATCCTATTGGCATCCCCTTTCTCAAATGAAAATTAGAAATAGCCACTTTAGCATAAGTCTTAACAGCTTTCTGTCCTGCTATCAGAGTTAGTTCTTCGACAGCAGGATCAAGAACAGACTTATCCTGGGTAGCTTCACCAACACCCATATTCAAAACAATCTTTACTAATCTTGGGACTGCCATAACTGAAGAAAACTTATATTCCTTCATTAACTCTTTTACAACATTTTCAAGATAATACTTTTTTAACCTTGGTACATAATCCTTGCTCAAACTAACTGTCTTACTTTCACTTTCTTTTTTCTTTGAGCTTCTCTTCTTTACAGTTTCTTCTGCCATTGCGACCTCTTAATTATTCAAATTTATTTCCACATTTCTTACAAATTCTTATCTTTTTGTCCTTCTCAAGCGAAATACCAACCCTTACACCTCTACCGCACTTAGGACAAAAAAGCATAACATTAGATTTATGAATTGGTTTTTCTATTTCAATATATCCACCGTTTGGATTTTCCTTAGTTTTTTTTACTGACTTTTTTACAAGGGCAACTCCCTTTACAATAAGTTTATCAGTCTTAGGAAAAGATCTTAAAACTTCGCCCTTTTTACCTTTGTCTTTACCAGCTATTACTACAACAGTATCACCTTTCTTTATTTTCTGCATGGCTTTCTCCCTAATATACTTCTGGTGCAAGAGAAATAATCTTCATAAAGTTTTTATCTCTTAATTCTCTTGCTACAGGACCAAAAATTCTTGTCCCCCTTGGTTCATTCTGCTTATCAATTAAAACAGCAGAATTTCTATCAAATCTCAAGCAAGTGCCATCTTTTCTTCTGATTTCTTTTGTTGTTCTAACTACAACAGCTCTAACAACCTCACCTTTCTTAACAGAGCTATTAGGCAATGCTTGCTTAACACTTGCTATAATTGTATCCCCAATATAAGCATATCTCCTTTTAGAACTACCTTCAACGTGAAAACACTCTATGACTTTTGCTCCTGTATTATCTGCGACATCTAATCTTGTACCTAACATTATCATAGCAAGCTCCTATTATTATCTATTATTTAAAATTTCCAGAATTATCCACTTTTTTCTCTTGCTGATAGGCTTTGTTTCAACAAAAGAAACTCTATCACCAACCTTAGACTTATTCTCTTCATCATGGATCATATACTTCTTTCTTCTTCTTAAAAACTTTCCATACAATGGATGTTTCTTTATAGTTTCAACAACAACACTGCGACTTTTATCCATCTTATCACTTACAACAACGCCTTCATAAACTTTCTTTACCTTATTATCTTGCATAAAAACCCCTGCAATTATTTCTTCTCTATTTTTCTTTCATTTAGTATAGTCTTTATAAAAGCAACTTTCTTCCTAAGATTTCTAAGCTCTAAAGGATTAGAAGGTCTTTCTATCTTTGACTTAAATCTAATCTCTCTAATATTTTTCTCTACTTCATTTAACATATTGAGTAAATCTTTATCTGATAAACTTCTCAATTCTTTCTTTTCTCTTATTTTCATTTTTCCTCCTAAACCTCAAGCCTTTCAACAAACTTAACAGTTATAGAAAATTTATGAGAAGCTAATCTGAACAATTCCTCTGCTTCCTCTTTAGAGACACCAGAAATCTCCATTAAAACCCTTCCCGGTTTAACAACAGCGACCCAACCTTCAGGCATACCTTTCCCTTTACCCATTCTAACACCTTCACCCTTCTTTGTGATAGGCTTATCAGGAAAAATTCTAATCCAGACCTTTGCTCCCTTGCTCATATTTCTTGTAACAGCAACTCTTGCTGCTTCAATTTCTCTATCAGTTATCCATTTAGGTTCAAGTGCAATTATTCCATAATCACCAAAAGAGACTAACTCTCCCTTATTTGCATTTCCTTTTATAACACCTTTTTGTTGTTTTCTATACTTTGTTCTACTTGGGAAAAGCATTATTTTCTCCTTCTTTCCTTTTCTTCTTTATAAATCCAAACTTTTATACCTATAACACCCATTTCAGTATAACTTTCATTTACTTTATAATCTATATTAGCAGAAAGTGTACTTAATGGGAGTCTTCCCTCTTTATACTCTTCTGACCTTGCTATTTCAGCACCATTAAGCCTACCTGAAATTCTTATTTTTATACCTTTCGCACCAGCTTTCATCGCATTTCTAATAGCCTGTTTTATTGCCCTTTTATATGCAACTCTTTTTTCAATTTGCCTTGCTATTTCCTGTCCTACAATATCAGCATCAATCTCTGGATTTTCAATTTCTCTTACAGAAACAGTAACTTTTTTACCATTAGTTATCTTTTCAAGAGCTTTAGAAATCACTTCTATTTCAGCACCTTTTTTACCAATAACCATCCCTGGCTTCGCAGCATTTATAACAACATTAACAAGCTGAGGAAAACGATTTATTTCAATTTTAGAAATAAAAGCCTTAGAATAATTCTTTTTAATATATTCTCTTATTTTAAAATCCTCAATTAAAAAATTAACATAATCCCTTTCACTATACCATATAGAATCCCATGTTCTCGAAACTCCTATTCTCAATCCAACAGGATTTATCTTTTGACCCATATCAACCTCTCCATTAATTTTTTACAACAATTATTGACAAATGAGAAGATTGTTTTCTCAAAACATCTGCTCTTCCTCTTGCCCTCGGCATAATCCTTCTCAAAACAGGAGCCTGATCAACATAAGCTACAGCAACATTTAAAAGAGAAAGATCAACCTTAGCTTCACCAGAAAGCTGTTTATAATTAGCAACAGCAGAATGTAAAACTTTATATGCAATTCTTGCAGCTTTATTAGGAAGATTTTTTAATATAAAATAGGCTTCCTTTACATTCTTTCCTCTTATCTGATTTACAATTTTCCTTAATTTTAAAGGAGATATTCTTAAATACCTACCTATAGCCTTAGCTTCCATAAAAATTCTCCATCAAATTATTCTGATTTTTCTGCTTTCTTTGCACCAGAATGTCCTCTAAAAATCCTTGTTGGTGCAAATTCACCCAATTTATGACCTACCATATTCTCATTGACATAAACAGGAACAAATATTTTACCATTATATACCTGAAATGTCAAGCCAATCATCTCTGGAATTATTGTAGATCGTCTTGACCAGGTTTTTATTGGTTTTTTATCATTAGATTCCTGAGCTAAAAGAACCTTTTTATACAATTTCGCATCTACATATGGACCTTTCTTTATTGATCTTGCCATCCTACATCTCCATATTAAAAATTACTTTCTCTTTGAAAGAATATATTTATCAGTTGCCTTATTTTTTCTCGTCTTATAACCTTTTGCTGGAACACCTGTTGGGCTAACTGGAGTCTTATAACCTTTTTGCTTACCTCTACCACCACCATGAGGGTGATCTACCTTATTCATAGCGACACCTCTTACAAATGGTCTTATACCAAGGTGTCTTGAATGTCCAGCCTTTCCAGAAAATATATTTGCATTATCTGGGTTACTTACCTCACCAATAGTAGCATAACAATCTAAAAGAACCATTCTAATTTCATTAGAAGGAAATCTCAAAATAGCGAACTTTCCTTCTTTACCATCTAATTTAGCTGATGTACCTGCTGATCTGGCTATTTGAGCTCCTTTCCCTGGACTTAATTCAACATTATGAAGAACTGTACCTACAGGAATATTTCTTAAAGGCATTGCATTTCCAACCTTTATCTCTACATTTTCTCCACTTTCCACAAAACTACCAACCTTTAATCCTTCTGGTGCAATAATATACCTTTTTTCTCCATCAACATAATGAAGTAATGCAATTCTCGCTGTTCTATTTGGATCATATTCAATTGATACAACCTTAGCAGGAACATTATGTTTATCTCTCTTAAAATCTATAAGCCTATAAAACTTCTTATTTCCACCACCTCTATGTCTAACAGTTATAACACCATGATTATTCCTTCCCGAACCTCTTCCTCTTTTTACTCCTACAATCAAAGACTTTTCTGGTTCAGTAGCAGTAATCTCAGAATAATCATACCCAACTTTATGTCTTAATCCTGCAGTAACTGGCTTAAATCTTTTCAATCCCATAAAACCCTCTTAAATTAAAGTTTATAAAAATCTATCTCACCAGAAGCTAAAGTGACAACTGCCTTTTTATACATTCTTGACAAGCCATATCTATATCTTACTCTCTTTGGTTTTGGCTTTACAATAGAAATATTAACCTTATCAACTTTTACTTTATATAATTCTTCTACCGCTTTCTTTATCTCAATCTTATTTGCATCCATTGCCACTTCAAAAACATATTTCTTTAATGGCTTAAAATTGGTGGCTTTTTCAGAAAGCACCGGGGCAAGTAGTATATTATTTACACTCATAAATTACTCCTTTACACACAGCTTAAATCTCTCATCAAGAGATAAAGCAGCCTTTTCAAAAACAAAAACTTTATCAGCATAAAACAAAGGAAGTATATCAAGAGAATCCTTATTTAACAACACAACATCTGGAAGATTTCGTGTTGCTAATAACAAATTCTTATCATACTCATTAATAACAAAAACCTTCCTACCTTTTGTTTCTTTTAAATAAGAAGCATAGTTTGTAACAAAATCTTTTGTCTTCAAAGAAGATAGAGAAAAATCTTTAATAACTTTTAAACTCCCATTGTTAAAATGCTGAGTAAATATAGAAACATACGCCAAAATCTTTTCTTTCTTGTTTACTTTCTTATTATAATCTCTTGGTTTAGGACCAAAGATTACACCACCACCTCTCCATAAAGGAGATCTAATAGAACCTGCTCTAGCTCTTCCCAACCCTTTCTGTCTCCAGGGCTTCTTTCCACCACCCCTAACCTCACTTTTAGTTAAAGTAGAAGCTGTTCCCTGTCTTTTATTAGCAAGAGCAGCTACAACCGCTCTATAAACAACCGCTTCACTTGACTTAGAAACCAAAGCAGAAAGATCTATCACTCCAACTTTATTTTCAAATTCAAAAACATCTACCTTCATCTCTTACCCCTTTATTGCATCTCTAACAATAGCAATTCCGTTTTTAGCCCCAGGAATAGCACCTTTTATAAACAAAAGTTTTTTATCAAGATCAACGGCAACAAGTTTCTGATTCAATACACATACTCTTGTATTACCATAGTGTCCTGGACCTCTTTGTCCTTTCCATGTTTTAGCTGGATAAGTATGCCCACCAACCGAACCTGTCCTTCTATGCCAATGTTTAGCACCATGAGAAGCAGGTCCTCCGTGAAAACCATGCCTTTTCATTGCACCAGCAAAACCTCTTCCCTTCATGTAACCAACAACATCAACAAGCTTTACATCTTTAAGAATTTCCAAATAATTTGAGTTTTCATAGGCTTCAAGATTATCAAGTCTAATTTCTCTTATCCATTTGAAAGAACCATCTTTTTTTCTATCATAACCAAGAACAATAGCTGAATACCCATCCTTTTCAATCGTCCTTTTCCCTACAACTTCCATTGCAGAAAAATCAACAACCGTAACTCCAACTAATCCTTCTTCCATAAACAACTGAGTCATACCAACTTTTCTACCAAGAATACCAATTTTTTTAGCTTTCATCATAATACTCCAAAGAAAATAAATTTACTGTTTAATCTCCACTTCTACTCCAGCAGGAAGCTGCAATTCCATCAAAGCATTTATCAGATCTGAGCTTGGATCATAAATATCAATAAGTCTCTTAAAACATCTAACTTCAAACTGTTCTCTCGCGTCCTTATTAACATGTGGAGATTTCAATACCGTATACTTCCTAATTTTAGTAGGAAGTGGGACAGGTCCACTAACCGTCCCACCTTTATTTCTTACAGCCTCAACAATCGACTTAGCAGATTTATCAATTAAACTTACATCGTAAGATTTAAGTCTTACTCTTATTCTATTCACTTTACAACCTCTTATTCTAAGATTTGAGTAACAACACCAGCTCCAACTGTTCTACCACCTTCTCTTATAGCAAATCTCATTCCTTTTTCAAGAGCTACATTCACAATAAGTTCAATAGTCATGTTTACATTGTCACCTGGCATAACCATATCTGCACCATCAATAGCAGCAATATTACCTGTAACATCTGCAGTTCTCATATAGAACTGTGGTCTATATCCAACATGGAAAGGTGTTTTTCTTCCACCTTCTTCTGGCTTAAGCACATAAACTTCAGCTTTAAACTTCTTATGAGGAGTAATTGAGCCTGGTTTTGCTATAACCATACCTCTTCTAATTGCATCTTTTTCAATACCTCTTAATAAGAGACCAACGTTATCACCAGCTATACCTTCATCAAGAAGTTTTCTAAACATTTCAACACCTGTAACTGTTGTCTTCTGAGTTTCCTTATAACCAATAATTTCAACTTCTTCTCCTACTTTCACCTTACCTCTTTCAATTCTACCAGTTGCAACAGTTCCTCTACCAGTGATAGAAAAAATATCTTCTATTGGCATAAGGAATGGTTTATCAAGTTCTCTCACTGGTTCTTTAAAATAAGAATCCATTGCATCAGTAAGTTCTTTTAAAGCTTTATATTCTGGTGCATTTGGATCATTTGATGCACATTCCATAGCCTGCAAAGCAGAACCTCTAATTATAGGTATTTCATCTCCTGGGAACTTATAAGAATTCAAAAGCTCTCTTATATCCATTTCAACAAGATCAATAAGTTCCTTATCAGCATCTGAAATCTGATCAACCTTATTGATAAAAACTATGATAGAAGGCACTTCCACCTGTCTTGCAAGAAGAACATGCTCTCTTGTCTGAGGCATAACACCATCAGTAGCAGCAACAACAAGAACAGCACCATCCATCTGAGCTGCACCGGTAATCATGTTCTTAATATAGTCTGCGTGACCAGGACAGTCGATGTGTGCATAATGTCTTTTATCAGTTTCATACTCAACATGAGCAGTATTAATGGTGATACCTCTTGCCTTTTCTTCTGGAGCATTATCAATTTCATCGTATTTCTTCATCTTTGCTTTACCTAACAAAGACAAATACTTCGTAATTGCTGCAGTTAATGTAGTTTTACCATGGTCTACGTGACCTATTGTACCAACATTTAAGTGAGGTTTCGTTCTCTCAAATTTTCCCTCTGCCATTGTATTCCTCCTAAATTTTCAACTTTAAAATTAATTTATTCTTTAATAATATCATCCCATAAATTTTTAGGAACTTCTGCATAATGATCAAAAAACATTACGTAGTTTCCTCTTCCCTGAGTTATAGACCTTAAAATAGTAGCATACCCAAACATTTCTCCTAATGGAACATGAGCAGAAACTAACCTTGCATTACCTTTTGGTTCCATAGCATTTATCTTTGCTCTTCTTGAACTCAAATCACCTATCACATCACCAAGATAATCTTCTGGAACTATTACATCCACTTTCATTATTGGTTCTAAAAGTATAGGATCAGCCTGACTCATAGCATCTTTAAATGCTTTTGAAGCAGCTATCTTAAATGCCATTTCAGAAGAATCAACTTCATGGTAAGAACCATCAAGTAGACTTATCTTTACATCAACAACAGGAAAACCACCTATAACACCATTATTCATAGCTTCTTCCAATCCCTTCTGGATAGCTGGAATATACTCCTTTGGTATTCTTCCACCTACGATTTTATCTTCAAAAACAAACCCTTTACCTGCTTCAAGCGGTTCCATTTCTATAATAACATGACCGTATTGACCTCTACCACCAGATTGCCTTATATACTTACTTTCAACCTTAGCCTTTCCTCTAATAGTTTCCCTATAAGCAACCTGAGGTTTTCCGACATTAGCCTGAACCTTAAATTCCCTAACCATTCTATCCACAATAATTTCAAGATGAAGCTCTCCCATTCCATATATGAGAGTCTGACCTGTCTCTTCATCAGTCTTAACTCTAAAAGTAGGATCTTCTTCTTGAAGTTTTCTTAAAACTTCTGACATCTTATCTATATCTTCTTTAGTTTTTGGTTCTATAGCAACATTAATAACTGGCTCTGGAAAATCAATAGCCTCTAAGAGTAAAGGTCTTGACTCCTCTGCTAAAGTATCTCCGGTAATAGTGTCTTTAAAACCAACAACTGCGACAATATCGCCAGCTTCAACAAAGTCAATTTCATCTCTTTTATTAGCATGCATTCTTAAAAGTCTTGCAACCCTTTCTTTTTGACCTTTATTTACATTATATACATAACTACCTTTTTCTATCCTACCAGAATAAACTCTAACAAAAACAATCTTTCCAACGTATGGGTCAACCATAACCTTAAAAGCCAAAGCAGCAAGAGGTTCTTTTGAACTAGCCTTACAAAATACCTCTGATCCATCAGCCTTAAGAGTTCCTTTAGCTGGAGGTATATCAAGTGGTGATGGTAAATAATCAAGCACAGCATCAAGAAGTTTTTGCACCCCCTTATTCTTTAAAGCAGATCCACAAATAACAGGAAACACCTCACAGGCTATAACTTGTTTTCTCAAACCTCTCTTTATTTCTTCAACAGTAAGTTCCTGACCATCAAGATACTTTTCCATCAAATCATCATTTCCATCACAAACATAATCAACAAGCAATGTTCTATAATGTTCCATCTTATCCTTCAAATCTTCTGGCACTGGAACTTCATTAAAATTCAATCCTTCAGAATCATCTTCCGGCCATATATAAGCCTTTCTCTCAATAATATCAACAATACCTTTAAAATCACTCTCACTTCCTATTGGCAATTGTATTGGCACTGCTTTAACACCAAGTTTCTTATGCATTGACTCTACAGCTTTATAAAAATCAGCACCAATCTTATCCATTTTATTTACAAAAGCAATTCTTGGAACATCATACTTATCTGCCTGTCTCCATACAGTTTCCGACTGAGGCTCAACTCCTTCAGCACCATCAAAAACAGCAACAGCACCATCAAGCACTCTAAGAGATCTTTCTACTTCAGCGGTAAAATCAACGTGCCCAGGCGTATCTATAAGATTTATTTTATAATCCTTCCAGAAACAAGTAGTAGAAGCAGAAGTAATTGTTATACCTCTTTCTTTCTCCTGAACCATCCAGTCCATTTCTGCTGCCCCTTCATGAACCTCACCAATTTTATGAGTTTTACCTGTATAGAACAAGATTCTTTCACTTGTAGTAGTTTTACCAGCATCTATATGAGCAGCTATTCCTATATTCCTAACCTTTTCTAGCGGATATTGTTTTTCAGCCATAAAAACCCTCACCACTTATAATGAGCAAAAGCCTTATTAGCTTCTGCCATTTTAACAGTATCTATTCTCTTCTTAACACAACTACCTGTATTATTATAAGCATCAAAAAGCTCAGCAGCCAATTTATCTTTCATAGACATTCCCTTTTTAAGTCTTGAAAGAGTAACAAGCCATCTTAAAGCAAGAGACAATTGTCTTTCAGGTCTAACATCAACAGGAACCTGATAAGTAGCCCCTCCTACCCTTCTCGATCTAACTTCTATAGGAGGCTTTATGTTATTTATTGCTTTTTCAAAAGCTACCAATGGAGGCTCACCAGTCTTCTGAGCTAAAATGTCTAAAGCCTCATACACCAAACTTTCAGCAATAGATTTCTTCCCATCAAGCATAACCCTATTAATAAGCTTCTGAATCACAAGACTATTATACTTTAAATCAGGACTAACTTCTCTTCTCTTTAAAGTTCTCTTTTTTCTAGGCATATATATAAATCCTCACTTTATGATTTTGGTTTTTTCGCACCATACTTAGATCTACTTGTCATTCTCTTTTCAACTCCAAGAGCATCAAGAGTACCTCTCACAATATGATACCTTACACCAGGAAGATCCTTTACCCTTCCACCTCTAACAAGAACAACAGAGTGCTCTTGAAGATTGTGTCCAATACCAGGTATATAAGCAGTAACTTCAATACCATTACTCAACTTAACCCTTGCAATCTTTCTTAAAGCTGAGTTTGGCTTCTTTGGAGTCATAGTAGTAACACGTACACAAACCCCTCTCTTTTGAGGATTTCCCTCAAGAGCAGGAGACTTTGATTTCGACTTTACAGATTTCCTTCCAATTCTTACCAGCTGATTTATAGTTGGCATAATTTCTCCTCATCTATTTTATAATCAAAGCAATAAAAGTGAGATAGATTATAATATATTTCTATCAAATTGTCAACTTTTATTGTATAATTCTTCAAAATACAAATAAAAAACTCAATACTTATTTTTCAGACGCACCAGTCATTGATATTTTTATATTTTGATAATGCTTAATCCCGGTACCAGCAGGTATCAATTGACCAATAACTAAATTTTCCTTTAAACCTTCAAGCTTATCTTTTGCACCCTTTAAGGCAGCAGAAGATAAAACTCTTGGGGTTTCCTGAAAAGAAGCAGCAGATAAAAAGCTTTCTGTGAAGAGAGAGGCTTTTGTTAACCCCATAAGTATTGGTCTTGATTTAGCTGGTTGTCCACCTTCTTTCCTAATCTTCTCATTTTCTCTATAGAATATCGTTTTGTCAACATGCTGACCTAATATAAATTCTGTATCTCCTGGATCAACAACTTCTACTTTTTTAAGCATCTGTCTTATTATTACGCTTATATGCTTTTCATTAATATCAACTCCCTGCAATCTATAAACTGCCTGTATTTCTGAAAGCAAAAATTCATTTACTTTCATATATCCCATTACTCTTAAGATGTCATGTGAACTTACTACACCTTCACATAACATTTCTCCTGCTTGAACCCTATCACCAATACGCACATATATATTCTTTCCAGCAGGAACAACATGGGAAAATGAAACACCATTTTTTGCCTTTACATTTATCACATATTTCCCTTTCTTCTGCTCAATGCTTTCCACAACACCATTTACTTTGGAAATAACAGCTATATTTTTTGGCTTTCTTGATTCAAATAACTCTGTAACCCTTGGTAATCCACCAATAATATCTCTTGTTCTTCTCTTCGCTATTGGTCTTCTAGCGATTATATCTCCAGGATTTACCCTGCTACCCTCTTCAAATAAGAGAGTAGTACCGGGAACAAGAACATATCTATCAAGTTCTTTTCCATCGTCTGAGAAAATAACAAGAATATTTTTATTCTTCTCTTCAATTCCGTCAACTTTTTCTACAGCAAATCCGACAACTCCAGAATATTCACTTATTAATATTTCATTATAAGGATCAAACTCTGCTAATTTTTCTCCTCTCTTTACATAATCGCCTTTCTTTACAAATAAAATACTTCCAATTTTAAGCGAATACTCATAAACATTGCTTTCCATTATTAATAATAAATTATCTTTTATAGAAATAACAATCTTTCTTCCAAATTTAACCTCTGTTCCATCTTTAAGTGTAAATAACACTTTTTCGCTTAAAAATTCTTTACCATCAAAATCTTCTGGTTTAATCGGATCTTTTATATTTGACAATTCAATTACCTGTAGTACTTTCCTTACTCTAATATATGACTTTCTCGGCACAACAACTTCTTTATTATCACCTTTTTCTCTGACAACAAGATTTTCTGGTAAAGAAACAATAACAGCATCATAATTTAATTTAAGTTCGCTTTCTTCAAGCTGTGTTGCGGCAGTTCCTCCAATATGGAAGGTTCTCATGGTAAGCTGAGTACCTGGCTGTCCTATTGATTCAGCTGCAATTATTCCTACAGCTTCACCAATATTTACAAGACTTCTTGAAGAGAGATCCCAACCATAACATTTAGCACAAACACCAAAAGGTGACTCACAGGTAATAACACTTCTTATTAATAGCGATTCAATACCTGCTTCTTCAATTTTCTTGGCAATAGGTTCTGTAATTATCTCATTTGCCATTGCAATAAGGTCACCATTCCTTGGATCATATATATTTGAAACAGGAACCTTACCAAGTATTAAATCAGAAAGTGGTTTAACAATTTCATCTCCTTCTTTTATAGCAGTCATGTTTATTCCACGTACAGTGCCACAATCATCCATTGTCACCACAACATCCTGTGCAATATCAACAAGCTTTCTTGTTAAATATCCAGCATCTGCTGTCTTTAAAGCAGTATCAGCGAGACCTTTTCTTGCTCCATGGCTTGAAATAAAATACTCAATAACAGAAAGCCCTTCTTTAAAATTAGATTTAATAGCAAGTTCAATAATATCTCCTGAAGGCTTAGCCATAAGACCTCTCATACCAACGAGCTGTCTTATCTGTTCTCTTGAACCTCTAGCTCCCGAATCCATCATTATATATAGAGAGTTAAAACCTTTTTGATCGTCCTTTAACCTATTTTCTACCAATTTTTTTATCTTTTCATTTGCACTTGTCCAGTAGTCAATAACCTGATTATACTTTTCATCATGAGTAATAAGCCCATTTCTGGCATTCTCTTCTGCCTTTTCAACATCCTTTTCTGTTTTTTCCACAATCTTATTCTTCTCTTCTGGAATTACAAGGTCAGAGAGTGAAATTGTTACACCAAATAAAGTAGAATACTTAAAACCAATAGCTTTCAAATCATCAAGAAATTTAGCAGTTTCTTTAATGCCAAATCTTTGATAACAGGAAGAAATTAAAGCCTCAATTTTTTTACCGGTAAGTGTATCATTTACAAACTTCAACTCATCTGGAACAATTTCATTAAATACAACTCTTCCAACAGTTGTATCTATAAGATTAGAATTAAATTTATACTTTATCCAGTCATTATATCCAATTTTCTTATTGTCCACAGCCATTAAAATTTCTTCTAAACTATCGAAAACCTTAATTTTAGCTGGCTTGTCAATCGAAGGTTTTGTAAGACAATAAATTCCTAAAACCATATCCTGTGTAGGATAAACTATTGGTTTACCATTTGCAGGATTAAGCAAATTTCTTGAGGAAAGCATCAACATCCATGCTTCTATCTGAGCTTCAGGAGTTAAAGGCACATGAACAGCCATTTGGTCTCCATCAAAGTCAGCATTATAGGCATGACAAACAAGCGGATGAAGCTGGATTGCTTTATCTTCAGTTAACACCGGTTCAAATGCCTGTATACCAAGCCTATGAAGTGTAGGTGCTCTGTTAAGCAAAACCGGATGTCTTTTAACTACATTCTCAAGGATTCCCCATACAAGCTCATGTTCACTTTCTATCATTCTCTTTGCAGCTTTTATATTATGTGCGTACCCCTGCTCAACAAGTCCTCTCATCACAAATGGCTTGAATAATTCAAGTGCCATAAGTTTTGGTAATCCACATTGGTGAAGTTTAAGGTTAGGCCCCACAATAATAACAGATCTTCCAGAATAATCAACTCTTTTTCCGAGAAGATTCTGTCTAAATCTACCCTGTTTTCCTTTAAGAATATCAGACAAAGATTTTAATGGTCTATCACCACTACCTGTAACTGGATGAGATCTTCTTGAATTATCGAACAAGGAATCAACTGCATCCTGCAACATTCTCATTTCATTTTTTATAATTATATCTGGTGCATTTACAGATTTAAGCTTCTTAAGTCTGTTATTTCTATTAATTAATCTTCTATATAAATCATTTATATCAGAAGTGGCAAACCTACCTCCATCAAGAGGAACCATAGGTCTAAGATCTGGCGGTATTACAGGAATAACATCAAGAATCATCCATTCTGGCTTATTTCCTGATTTTCTGATTTCTTCTGCAAGCTCAAGTCTCTTAAGAACTTTCTTATCTACCTTTACCTTGTTTGCAACAACACTTCTCAACTCAGATATCAGCTGGTCTAAATCAAGATTTTTAAGAATCTTCTTTATAGCTATTGCCCCTGTTTCAGCAGAGAAAGCCTCTTTATATTTATCCCTGTATTCATCATATTCATCATCATTAAGAATCTGTGTAAGTTGTAAATCTGTTTCCCCAGGATCAACAACAATATATTTTTCAAAATAAAGCACACTTTGAATATCTGAAGGACTAACATCAAGTAATAAAGCAATTTTACTTGGCACTATTCTATAATACCAGATGTGAGCAACTGGAGCAGCAAGTTCAATATGCCCTGTTCTATTTCTTCTTACCTTAGATTCAGTTATTTCAACTCCACACTTATCACAGATTATGTTTTTATATCTTATAGACTTAAATTTTCCACAAGCACATTCATAATCCTTTGTAGGTCCGAAAATTCTCTCACAAAATAACCCATCTCTCTCTGGTCTTAAAGTTCTATAATTTATTGTTTCAGCCTTCTTTACCTCTCCATAAGAGAGACTTCTAATTAAATCAGATGAAGCTAAATATATGGAAATTGCACCAAATGAAGTTGGTCCCTTCATAAATTATTTCTCCTTTAAAAGTTATTTAAATCAAATGTATCTTCATCTCAACTAATTCTCTTTCTTTGTCACTTAATGGAATCCTCTTTCCATTTTTATCAAAAACCTGCAGGTCTAACGCAAGTCCTCTTAATTCCTGAACGAGTACATTAAATGACTCTGGAATACCCGGAGAAGAAGTATATTTACCTTTAATAATACCTTCATAAATCTTAACTCTTCCATCCGTATCATCAGATTTAACTGTAAGCATTTCCTGAAGTAAATTTGCGGCTCCATATGCTTCAAGTGCCCAGACTTCCATTTCTCCAAGTCTCTGTCCACCAAAATTAGCCTTTCCTCTCAGTGGCTGTTGAGTTACAAGAGAATATGGACCTACGGACCTTGCATGAATCTTATCATCAACCATATGATGTAGTTTCATAAGATACATTACTCCTACAAATACCGGTCTTTCAAAAAATTCCCCAGTTCGACCATCTCTTAACATAAATTTCCCATCAAGAGGAAGCTTACTCATTTCAATATGCTTTTTTATTTCTTCTTCGCTTTCACCATATTTCTTTCTTTCTTCTATTATAGTTTTTTCTATTTTCTCGTTCGCCAATTTTATTTGATTTTCTATATCTTCAAGACTTGCCCCTTCAAAAACTGGACATTCATACTTAACACCAAGCTTCCATCCTGCAAGTCCAAGCAAGGATTCAAAAAGTTGTCCCACATTCATTCTACTTGGAACACCAAGGGGGTTTAAAACTACATCTACTGGAGTACCATCAGGTAAATAAGGCATATCTTCTACTGCCATTACTCTCGAAACAACACCTTTATTCCCGTGTCTTCCAGCAAGTTTATCACCGGGTTTTATTTTTCTTTTCTTTGCAAGATGAATCTTCACTAACTTTATGACTCCTGGGGGTAATTCATCACCATTCTCAGCACTAAAAACTTTCACATCTACAACAACTCCCGTTTCTCCATGAGGCACTCTAAGAGAAGTATCCTTAACATCTTTAGCCTTTTCACCAAAGATAGCATGCAAAAGTCTGAATTCTGGAGTTTCAACAGGTTCTCCTTTTGGAGTAACTTTACCAACTAATATATCTCCAGGTTTTACATATGCACCTACTCTTATAATACCATCTTCATCAAGATTCTTTAATGCATCCTCCCCAACATTTGGAATTTCCCTTGTTATCTCTTCACTGCCAAGTTTGGTTTCAAGAGCTTTACATTCAAAAACTGTTGTATAAATTGAAGTAAAAACATCTTCTTTTAGCAATCTTTCGCTTAATAAAATAGCATCCTCATAATTATATCCGTTCCAGGGCATAAACGCCACAACAACATTCTTACCTAAAGCAAGTTCACCTTTATCCGTTGAAAAACCATCTGCAAGGATAGTTCCAACTTCTACTTTATCTCCCTCATTTACAATAGGCTTTTGATTATAACTTGTATCCTGATTTGTTCTTCTAAACTTAACAAGTTTATAAATTTTCTCTCCACCCTTTTTCAATGAAACCGTAATACTCGTTGAATCTACTTTTTTAACCGTCCCTTCTACATCAGAAACAATCATAGATCTACAATCTTTTGCCACATACTTTTCCATACCAGTACCAACAATTGGTGAATCACTTTCAAGGAGAGGTACTGCCTGTCTCTGCATGTTAGACCCCATCAATGCTCTGTTAGCATCATCATGTTCAAGGAAAGGAATCATAGAAGCTGAAACAGAAAGAATTTGCTTGGGTGAAACATCTATAAATTGAATCTTTTCTGCTGGAACAAGCTCAAATTCACCTCTATATCTTGCCTGAACAAAATCTTCGATAATATTACCGTTACTATCTATCTTAACATTTGCCTGAGCAATATAATAATTTTCTTCTTCTGTAGCTGAAAGATATAAAACTTTATTTGTAATCCTCTTGTTCTCCACTACTAGATATGGGGTTTCAAGAAATCCGTATGCATTAACCTTAGCATAAGTAGAAAGAGAAACGATTAAACCAATGTTTGGTCCTTCTGGAGTTTCAATTGGACAAACTCTTCCATAATGAGTATTATGGACATCTCTTACTTCAAAACCAGCTCTATCTCTCGATAATCCACCAGGACCTAAAGCCGAAAGCCTTCTCTTATGTGTTAATTCTGATAGAGGATTGGTCTGATCCATAAATTGAGAAAGTTGACTCATTCCAAAGAAATCGCTTATTGCAGAAACAATAGGTTTTATTGGAATAAGGTTTTGTGGTGTTAAATCTTCAATATCTCTTGAAGACAGTTTATCATGGATAGATTTCTCAACCTTACTAAAGGCTAAAAATAACTGGTTAACAAGAAGTTCATTTACATTTCTTACTCTTCTATTTCCAAGATGATCAACATCGTCTGGAGTTACTTCTCTATTAAAAACCTTTATCAAGAACTTAATAGTTCTAGATATATCTTCGTATGACAAAGTTTTCTGCTCTATAAGAGCATTTCTTTCTTCCTGAGATAGATCGGGATAAAGTTTCAATACCAATTTATATCTACCAACTTCTCCAAGGTCATACATTTTTGGGCTAAAAAACATATTCTTCAGTTCTTTAAGAATATTTTCCATTGGAGCAGCTTCACCTGGATGTAAAATACTATAAACCTTCTTTAAAGCTTTACTTATAGAATCTTTTGAATCATCCTTTTCTAAAGAATTAATTAAAGGTCTATTCTCAATCACAGATTTTGGATCTATAATCTTTATTACAGTTTTTCCTTTTGCATAAAGCTGGTTAATTATATTTGGGAAAAGCTTTTCTACAGCTCCAACTATTAAATTATTCTCATCATCATAGACATTTTCTGCAACATATCTACCAACAAGCCTTGTGATTGCTTCTTCTTTTGTTATTCTTGAAAGATCTATCTTTCTAACTTTAAAGAATGTTTCAATAATCTGAGGAACATCCATTTCAAGAGATCTCAAGAAAACAGTAATAAGAATCTTTCTTCTTGAATCAATTCTAACATACATTAAATCTTTTTTTGCATCAATAATAAACTCAAGCCACGAACCCTTTTCAGGAACAATCTTAGATGAATATTCTTTATTTTTATAACTAAACAAAACACCTGGAGATTTATAAATCTGATTTACAATTACCCTTTCTGCCCCATTAAAAATGAATGTGCCTCTTTCTGTCATCAAAGGAAAATCGCCAATATATATATCCTTTTCCTTTACTTCCCCGGTGTTTCTATCAATAACCCTGAAAATTGCCTTTATTGGAACACTATAAGTTAAATTTTTATCAAAACACTCTTCTTCTGAATATTTGATTTCTCCTGCTTCATAACCAACATATTCAATAACTATATCACCAGAGCTTGATTCGATTGGAAAAAAGGTTCTAAAAACATATTCAAGCCCCTTATTCTCACGTTCGTTCATCTTTTTATCAAGCTGAAGAAAATCTTTGAATGAAGAAAGTTGAATATCTAAAAGATCTGGAAGTTCTACCTTATCACCTTTTTTAGAAAAACTGACTCTTTTAACGTAAGGACCTACCATAAACCCTACCTCTAATTAAAAAATAACTTAAAATAAAAACACTCCCTCCCCTTCAGGGGGTTGAAAGAGGAGGAAGTTAATTTTCTTCTTTTCTTTTCGTTAAAATTGTATAGTGAAAATAACCAGAGATGAAAGCTTTACTTGATTTCAACAACAGCTCCAACTTCTTCAAGCTTCTTCTTTAAAGCTTCTGCATCAGCTTTAGAAATATTTTCCTTAAGTGGCTGCTTACCACCGCTTTCTGTTAAGTCTTTTGCTTCTTTCAATGCAAGTCCAGTAACTTCCCTTACAACCTTAATAACTTCAAGCTTCTTAGCACCTGGATCTTTAATAAATACAGATACGGTTGAAGGTTCTTCTGCTGCTGCTGCAGCACCACCACCGGCAGCCTGAGCTGGCATAGGACCTGCAAATGCAACTGGAGCAGCTGCCTTAACATCAAACTTTTCTTCTAAAGCCTTTCTTAACTCATTTAACTCCATCACTGTCATATTTGAAATGATGTCAATCACTTCTTGAATCTTATCTGCCATTCTATTCTCCTTAAAATGAAAATTTATTTGTTGTTTTTATCTTCAATAGCCTGAATAGTACCAACAAAAGTAGTTAAAACACCATTTAACGTACCAACAAAGTTTGAAATAACACCCTGTAAACTTCCAACCACCATAGCAAGAAGTTCTTTCTTTGATGGAAGTTTTGATAAAGCTTCGGCTTCTTTACCAGCAAAAAACTTACCATCAAAATACACTCCCTTTACATTAAGCTTTTCATTATTCTTTGAATAATCAAAAACTACCTTTAGAACTTTTATCAAATCTTCTCCAGAGAAAAAAGCAAGTGTATTACCTTTTAGAATACTTTCATATCCCTGAATTTTATTTGCTTCAAAAGCCTTCTCAAGTAAAGTATTTTTAACAACCTTAGGGGTTCCACCTTCTCCTTCTGCCTTTCTCCTAATTTCTTCAAGCTCACTAACAGTTAAACCCTTAAAATCAGCCATTATAACACCACAACCTTTTTCAAGGTATGAGCTTACATCTGTAAGCATTTGTTGTTTCTTTTCTTTATCAGCCATAATACTCTCCAAATTCTAAACTTTAGACAGAAAGTTTTTTAAAATCCACTTTAATAGCCGGCCCCATTGTTGGAGATAAAACCATCGTGGCAATATATTCACCTTTTAAATCTGCCGGCTTATTCTTTAGTAAAACTTTATGTATTGCTAATGCATTTTCATACAACACGTTTGCATCAAAAGACTTTTTACCAATAATAGTATGAACATTACCTGTCTTATCATTTCTTATTTCAACCTTTCCAGCTTTAGCCTCTTTTACAGCCTTTTCAATTTCCATAGTAACAGTTCCAGTTTTTGGATTTGGCATAAGCTTTCTTCTACCAAGTATTGGAGCAATCTTACTCAAATTCTTCATCATATCTGGAGTAGCAATACAAGCCTCAAAATCAAGCCAACCACCAGCAATTTTATCAACTAAATCTGTAGAACCAACATAATCTGCCCCAGCATTTTTTGCTTCACTTGCCTTATCACCTTCAGCAAAAACCAAAACTCTACACTGTCTTCCTGTAGAATGAGGAAGAATAACAACATCTCTAACATTGTGCTTTTGCTTTATATTCAGCTTATAAGAAAGTTCTATAGTTTCATCAAACTTAGCTGTAGCAGCTTCTTTAACAAGTTTACAAGCTTCTTCAAGAGAATAGAGCTTTTCAATATCTAACTTTTCAATAAGAGAGATATATCTTTTACCGCCCTTATAAACAACATTATTTTTCACAAGAACCTTCATTTTATTCCTCCACTTCTATTCCCATATTTCTTGCGGTGCCAGCTATTATTCTCATAGCAGCCTCAATATCCTTCGCATTAAGATCCTTCATCTTAAGCTCAGCGATCTTTTTGAGCTGATCTTTCTTTATTTTACCAACCTTATTCTTATTTGGCTCTGAAGACCCCTTTTCTATTCCAAGCTCCTTCTTTATAAGGTTAGAAGCTGGTGGAGTTTTAGTTATAAAAGTAAAACTTCTATCTTCATAAACAGTAACAATAACAGGTATAACAAAACCAGCTTTATCCTTTGTAGCATCATTAAACTGTTTACAAAATTCCATCAACTGAATGCCCTGAGGTCCCAAAGCTGTACCAACAGGAGGCGCTGGATTAGCCTGCCCAGCAGGTAACTGTAATTTTACAACTGCCTTAACCTTTTTCGTTTTTGGTGCCATTTATTTACTCCTATGTAAAATCTATAATTATAACTTTCTAACCTGACTAAACTCAAGTTCAACCGGTGTCAACCTTCCAAAAATCTCAACTCTAACAACAAGAGAGTTCTTCTCTAAATTAATCTCTTGAACCTCTCCTTCAAAATCTTTAAAAGGTCCTTCATTAATCTTAACTTTCTCACCAATCGAGAAGTCACTCTCAAGGACAGATAAATCTGTTTTAATTTCTCCAGTTTTTTCAAATATAGCTTTCACTTCATCATAAGAAAGTGGCACTGGCTTCTTACCTTCACCACCGGTAAGAAACATACCAACCCCACTAATACCCTTTATCTCAGCATAAATCTTTTTCCATAATGTATCATCTTCTGGAACATCTATTTCAGCTAAAACATAGCCGGGATAGAGATTTCTTTTCTTTACGACCTTTTTTTTATTCTTTTCAACTGTATATTCCTCTTCAGGCACACAAACATCAAAAATAACATCTTTTAAAAATGTGTTTTTCTTTTTAGCTATAAGCTCATTCATTACCTTTTTCTCATAGCCAGTATAAACCTGAATAACAAACCACCCTCTTGCCATACTTAACCAACCAACCTAACAAAAAGTAAGTTCAACAAATAATCTACCAGAGCAAGAAAAATAGAAAAAACAACCACAAAAACAATAGTAACTATTGCAGAATTCCAGGCAAGCTCACGAGATGGCCAGCTAACCTTCTTCAATTCTTCAATACTCTCCTTTACAAACTGCTTCTTTACAATAGCAAAAACCACCACTCCGACCGCTATCAATCCTAATAAAACATAATTGATTATTTTTAACATATCCACCTCGTATTATAAAAACAGGCCGGGCGGGACTTGAACCCACAACCAACGGTTTTGGAGACCGCTACTCTACCAATTGAGCTACCAGCCTATAAAATTATTATTTTACTTCTTTATGCATTGTATGCTTCTTACACCTTGGGCAATATTTCTTCAAGCTTAATTTTACCCTTTGCTGAACCATTGTCTTTGTTTTATTTGTAGAATAATTTCTCTCTCCACAAACTTCACATTCGAGTGTAACAATTTCCATTTTATAACTCCTGAAATTTCTTCTAGCCCACAGGCGGGATTGAACCGCCGACCCCTTCCTTACCATGGAAGTGCTCTACCTACTGAGCTATATGGGCAAAATTGAGAAAATACAGCTTGTTATTTTAAATTAAAAAATAAAAAAAGTCAAAAATTTAATCATTTTCACACAAAAAATTTTTTTAGATAATCAAAAAACTCTGGAAAAGATTTTGAAACACATTTGGGATTCTCAATAGAAATACCTTCTATTTTTAAACCCGCTATAGAAAAAGCCATAGCAATTCTGTGATCGTTATAAGTTGAAATTACATCTCCTTTATAATCTTCAACAGGATAAATCTCAAGCCCATCCTCAAATTCTCTAACTTTTCCACCTATCTTTATAATCTCATTCTTTAGAGCCTTAATTCTATCTGATTCTTTAATTCTTAAATTATATACATTATAAATCTTTGTTGGAGTTTTTGCAAATAATGCGACAATTGCAAGAGTAGGAACAAGATCAGGTACTTTATTCATATCTATCTCTATTCCACCCAGTTCTCCAGATGAAGAAAGCTCAATAAAATCTTCACTAAAATGAACTTTACACCCCATTTTTTCAAGTATATTTGCAAAATAAACATCCCCCTGTATAGAATTTTTACCAAGCCCTTTTATAACTACCTTTCCGGATAAAATAGCAGCCGAAGCAAGAAAATAAGAAGCCGTTGAAGCATCTGGTTCTATATAATATCTTGAAGGTGAAATATATTCTCCATTATTAACAATAAATTTACTATAATTATAGTTTTCCACTTTTGCCCCAAAATGTTTCATTATACTTATTGTCATATCAACATATGGTTTTGAAGCAAGTTCATCCTCCACATAGATTTCAACCGGGTTTAAGGAATAAGGGGCTGCCATAAGTATAGAAGAAATATATTGACTTGAATTTTTACCTTTTATGGTGGTTTTTCCACCCTTAATTCCTTTTGCATTTATCTCAACTGGTGGACAACCATTATCAAATTTACACTTTACATCTACACCCAGATCCTTTAAAGCATTTACAAGATCAATAATTGGTCTTTCCCTCATTCTTTCATCGCCATCTAACAAGAAGTTACCGTTACCAAGAGACAAATATGATGTTAAAAACCTCATTGTTGTTCCTGCATTGCCAACAAAAAAATTGAATTCTCCTTCCGGAATTCTCCCTTTCTTAACTTCAACAATATTTTCTTTTTTAAATACATTTATTCCTAATCCCATTTTCATCAAGGCATCAAGCATATAACTTGTATCATCAGAAAACAAAACGTTCTCAAGTGTTGTAGAACTATTCGTAAGAGCAGATATTATCAAAGCACGGTTTGTAATACTTTTTGAACCCGGCAAACTAACTTCAAAATCAACCTTACTCCCTTTGAAAGGTTCTATCTTTAAAATATCCACAATAACCCCTTAACTAAAAAGTAATAACCTCTTTCTCTGTAACAATGGCATTAAGCTTAGCATCATCTTCATCATAAGGGACTTCTTCTATAAGTTGAAAATCATATGATACCCCTACTGTTTTCTTATATGGATAAGAGTTTAAGAAAACATCATAATAAGCCTTGCCATAACCTATTCTATAACCATTTCTACCGAATACAATCCCTGGAACAAAAATTATATCTATTTCAGAATAAAAAGGCTTAGTATCAGGTTCAGGAATACCAAAAGCCCCTTTCACAAAATCAAAATTAATATCCTCCACTATATATGGAATAATTCTTTCATAATCTATAATTCTTGGAAATAAAACTGTTTTGCCCATATTAAACAAATCTCTTGCCAGTGGAAGTAAATCAACCTCATTCCTTATAGGCACATAAAATAGATAAACTTCATTATCTAAAAAATCTCTTTTCTTTATATTTCTAATAATTAAAGAAGACTTACTCTCAATTTCACCTTTTGATAATAAAAGTCTCTTCTTTAAGAACTCTCCTCTCAGTTTTGCTTTTTCACTGGCAAGACTATTCATATTATTTAGCTCTTCTCAACTTATCTATTGCATCATTTATATAAGGCTGATCCTCTTTATTTGTCCTTTGCTTTAATTTAATTAAATAAGTAACCGAACTTTTATCTCCATGAGAGAGAACAGCCTCAATAAAGGCTCTGACAACCCTTGAATCTGTTCTGGGATTTAAAGTAAGAGAATATTCGTGAAGAAAATCAAGAACCTTTTTATTTCCTTTAAATTCCCCAAGTGCCTTTAAAATATAACTTGTGGCTATAGGATCCTTTTTAGTGTCCCTTAAAAAACTTGTAATAAAAGTAGCGTCATCTTCTCCATTCCCGATTTTACCCATCACAAGAATACTTAAATAAAAAATATTCCTGTAATGTGCATAAAGCCTTGGCTTATCCTGATTGGCTTGAGGATTAGCTACACTCATAAGTCCTAAGACTTTTGGCTTTAAATTTGTCAACTTAAGCTCTCCAACTCTCTTTAAAGCCGCAAGTACAAGATCAAAGTCATTATCATCAAGAGCTTGAGAAATATATCCTTCATCATTTACATATTTTAACTTATCATCATATTTACTAACAAAAGGGAAATCCTTAATCTCATAAGAAAAAGAAAAATTTGAAAGCACAAAAAGAAACAAAAGGTAAACTATAAACATAAAAAACCTCCTCAAATATTATAACTCAGAAGCCTTCAACAAATCAAAATTTAGATAAATTGGTTTTTCAACAAAAATGCCAAGACCTCCGAGATCTGCTTGAGAAAATAAAAAACTGACAGCAGAAGAATATTTGTATGCTACTTCAAGTATATCTATTACCCTTTTACCATTTGAAAATCTTTCTCCATCAAGTTGTAAGTCAAACTCAATAACATTCTCTGGATTTTGCAAAATTTTATTCTCTCCTCTATAATCAGAAATAATAAAAAGCAACTTATTTTCAAACTCCTCAAAAATACTTTTAGCCTCTTTTCTTATCAATCTTGAAAGCTGGCTCCTCTGAATAGAACACTGGTTCATCCTGGAGCTTTTTTCCTGAAAAGGCATAAAATTATCTTCTTCAATCTTCTTTAATTCTTTAATAATTTTAAGATAATCATCAATCTTTTCAAAAACATTATTTATTCTATAATATATGTTTGAAAAATCTTTCTTTACATCAATCCTATTACCATCGATGAAAATAACCCCAAACTCTACTCTATTTGAGGTGAAGATAAAAGAAAACTCCTTATCAAAATAATCCAAAATTAAATATGTATAAAAGATTTTATCCTTAACATTAAATAAAGCCCTTACATCTTTATTTTCTGAAAACTTTCTTAGATTTTCTTCTGGCTTAATATTAGCTAATAAAAACTCTAACCCTTCCTTAACATTTAAGCTCAAATCTTCAATTAAATTCGCCTCTTCTCTTTTTTCTTTTTCTTCCTTGGATTTTTTTTCTTCTTCTTTCATAATTTTTTCAAGTTCTTGTTTCCAGATAAATGTATAATAACCCATACTATCCTTTTCTCCAAACCCAAGAAAATCTCTCAAACTTTCGTTAAGTTTTGATCTATTTCTATAATAAAAATCAACAAGAACAAATAATTTCGGATAAACTTTATTAAAGATAAAATCTATATAAGAATTCATTTTCTTTAAATTTTCATAATAGATAGAGGTTGGCAATTTTCTCAATTCTCTCTCCATCCATAAACTTCTTTCAACAGCTGCTTTTAATGAAGAAAGATATGGCTGTAAAATCATTAATCCTTTAAAAATATCCAGAATAACTGGTTTAACCTCATCAACAGTCTCAAGAGAAATTTTTAATCTATCAAGAAATGAAAATTTATTTTCATCATAAAGATTATCATATCTATACAAAAGTTCATAATAATATGGAAAAGAATTATCAAGAAGAAGTTTTTTCCTTATCTCAAGAGAAACTATTTTGTCCTGATAAATTATAGAAGCTAAAATCATCCTGCTTTTAAGAAGAGTATTCTGGAAATCAATAAGTAAAAAGTTTTTAAATCTTTCTGTAAAACTTTTACCCCCAAAAGATAAAATTCTATTAAAAAAACAATCAAGCATGGAAGAAAATTTTTCTATCCATCTATTGATAGGGTTATAACTCTTTTCAATTTTAGAAGATATCTGACTGCTCTGAGATTTTTTTATATTTTGACTTAAAGATTTTTTCTTATTCTCAATCTCAGATAGATCAAGATGCCTTCTTATATTTGATTTTTTTCTATTTTCTTCAAGTTCTACAACCTTACCACCAGCATTCACAAACTTTTGAAACATCTCTTTTTTCTCTTTTTCAGTTAAACCCACTATGCCTGTTCTTTCTCTTATTTCATCAAGTTTACTCTTTTTCATTTAATACTCCTGAAAAACTCAAAAATATTATAGCTATAAAAATCAGAAATATCAATATCAAATTTCAAATTAGATGTTCTATCAGTTAACTCAAATATATCAAAGATAATCGATACACTTTCATAATTTGAATTAAGTTCAATTAATAATCTTTTTGGAAAACCTTCTTTATATTTAAAAATCTCTATTTTAACATTATATTCAATTCCATCTTCAATAAAGTTTCTTTCTATTTTACTTTCACTTCCTTTAAATATATAAAATAAATCTTTGCTAAAAATCTTTCCGATATTCTCTGAATTTATATAATAACCAGCTTCTTGAGTATAAACATAAGCCTTAAGCCCATTTTCATCAAAAAATAAAATTGCAATGTCATTATTAAGTAGAAGATCATTAATCTTTATCGTAAAATTATTCTCCGAAAGAACTCCTATAACCTTGCCCTTAAAAGAATCCTCACCCTTTTCAATAAATAGATAAAATTTCAAGTTAAAAAAAGGAGTTTCTTTTTTTACATTAAAATTATTCTGGGCACAAGAAAAAATTAAAATTATCAAAATAAAAATTCTTTTCATTCTATTCCGTTACCGAAACATTATCAAACAATATATGTGGAGCATATAAACTACCTTTTTTATGTTGAACATTCTCTATCATTTTAATATTCTTTATAAGATCAAAAGCATTTCCACTCATCATAACATCTTTAACTCTTCCCTTAATTTTTCCATTTTCAATCAAAAAACCACTCTCAATGTTAACAGAAAAATCCCCGGCAAGTACATTACTCATCCCTTCTCCAAGGAATTCGTAAACAATAAGCCCTCTGTCAATAGAAGATATAATTTCTTCCAAAGAATGATTACCCTTTTCTATAATAAGGTTAGAAAATGATGGAGATGGTAAACTTGAAATATTTCTTCTACCATGCCCAGTACTTTTTACTTTCATCTTATTGGCTGTAAAAAGATCAAAAATAAAATTCTTAAACACCCCATTTTCAATAATAGATAACCTCTGTGGAATAACCCCCTCATCATCAAAAGGATAACTATCCACCCCATCAGAAAATAAAGGATCATCGATTATAGTTAAGCTATCAGAAGCGATATGTTCATTAACCTTACTCTCAAGAACAGAAACCTTTCTATACAATGTTTTTCCATTTGCCGCTATTTCAATCGGAGATAAAACTAAAGATAAAGCATCAGGAGAAAATAACACCGGGTAATATCCAGTCTTTATTTTTGCTCTCTTCCTTGAATATTGATATTTTTCTATTACTCTCTCACACATACTATCAATTTCTTTAAACTCTGGCTTTCTAAAACTATCTCCTTCACTCACATAAATTATACCACCAGTTTTTTCTACATATGTCATATTTATATAAACAGAGAAAAAACTTTCCTTATATTCACCTTCAAATCCATTTGTATTACAAAGAAGATTTTGTGAAATTCCTTTACTAAAATTGATATTTATCTTTGCTTCCTTATCAACTTTTTTTAGCTTTTTTATGATCTCATATCCTGTTTCAAGCAAAAAGTCTTTCGTAATTACATTAATATTTTCATCATAGAGTTTAAGCTCGGGTAATTCAGTCTTTTCCGGCAAATCAAAATCCTGTAAATCCCCAAACTTAACATTATCAAAAACATTTTTTAAAAGAATATCTCTATTCTCATCTGTAAGACCATTGATGAAAGAATTTCCTACCCTTCCATCTTTAAAGATTCTTAAACCTATAGCAAAATTGCTTCTATTCTCAATAGACTTTAGCCTGTCCATATCAAAATCTATAGAATAACTCTCACTATAAACCCCGACAGCATCACCCTTATCAACCCTGCCGATAATATCCTTCATAAAATTTTTAAACAATACATCTTCCATAAAACATCCTTAAAATAATAGTTCTAATAATTATAAGGTTATAAAATTCCTTCGTCAAGTTTAAATTGAAGTGATGTGTCAATTAAATTAAAAAGTCGTTGTTACAAAATTTTATATAAAATTTTTATTAAAATTTTTTGACTAATTTTTTATTTTATAATATAATATCAAAATAAAATTATCTAAGAGGTTTGTAAAATATGAAAGAAGGTATTCATCCAACTCTATATGATACAAAAGTTAAATGCACATGTGGAAATGAATTTGTCATAAGAACAGCAGTTCCAGAAATAAATGTTGAAATCTGTTCAAAATGTCATCCATTCTACACCGGACAGAAGAAGACTGTCGAAAGAGGTGGTATGGTTGACAGATTTAAGAAGAGATATAATATCAAATAATGCCTCCTTTAGCAAATGAGATTTTTTCTGTTTCTAAAGTAGCTGAAATAATTCATTCGCTTGTAGGTGAAATTCCTTATATCTGGGTAAAGGGTGAGGTTTCAAATCTTAAATTTCACCAGAATGGGAATATCTACTTCAACCTTAAGGATGAAGGGGCAAAAATATCTGTCGCCATAATGCATTATTCACAGGGAAAAGCAAATGCTAACATCCTTAAAGAGGGAATTGAACTTTTAGTTTTTGGTAAGTTAAACTACTACAAAAAAGAAGGATATGTCACATTCTTCGCTGAGCAAATAAATCCAATCGGTGAAGGACTGCTTAAACAAAAGTTTGAAGAATTAAAGAAAAAACTTGAGGCAGAAGGATTATTCGATAGAAGCAATAAAAAACCAATCCCAGAATATCCCAGAGTAATAGGTGTTATAACCTCACCAACTGGAGCAGCTATAAGAGATATCTTAAACATAACAAATAGAAGAGCACCTCATATACCTATTATTATTTTTCCTGTAGCAGTGCAGGGAGAAAATGCAAGCTATGAAATATCAAAGGCAATAGAAATAGCCAACAGAAAATTTAAAGGAATAATCGATGTGCTTATAGTAGGCAGAGGTGGAGGCTCAATAGAAGACCTATGGAGCTTTAATGAAGAAATAGTAGCAAGAGCAATATATAGTTCAGAAATCCCCATCATATCAGCCGTAGGACATGAAATTGATTACACAATAGCAGACTATGTCGCAGATTTAAGAGCACCAACTCCTTCCGCAGCAGCTGAAATAGTAACACCGGATATAGAAGAGACAAAAAGAAAAATATCCGCACTTTTATCAAGAATAGAAATGATAGTGGAAAAAAGGATAGAAAGTTTAAAAAAGACACTTTCACTCTACAGTATAGAATATCTGCATAACAGGCTAAAAGACAACATTAACCAGAAAGCCCTTTTTTTAGACAATCTCACAATGAGGCTTAATAACTACATTGCAAACAATATATTAGAGTTAAAACACCAGCTTCAAATCCAGATTCAGAAATTAAAAACACTAAACCCAGAAGCTATTTTAAAAAGAGGCTACTCCATCACACATTATTATGACACAAGAGAAAACTGTTGGAAAATACTAAAAACAACAAAAGATTATCCAAAAGCCTCAAAGTTCAAAACAAGAATATCTGATGGAGAAATTATTACCATTCCCTCAAAGCAAGAAAACGAGAACCAAAGCGATATTCTCTAATATCAAAGCTTAAAAGTAAAGGATTCTGCCCCTCTCTTTCAAGATAAATAGCCCCATAAACAAATACTTCGGCTCTGTAAGATTTCCCCTGATAAGTAAACTCGAGTATCTTTGCCGTTTCTTTCTTTATTGTTACATTTTTAACTTCATCGCCACGGATTTTTAATGATTCATAAACCATTCTCTTGAAAGGAAATCCAAGGTCCTTAAACTCAAGAGAAAAAAGATTTGCACTTAAAAACAGCACCAAGCTTAAAATATAAAAAAATTTCATAAAAGCCTCCTTGCAAATAGGATATTATTATACTAAATAATATTTTCATAAATGTCAATACAAAATTGAAAAAATTTTCTATCTTTAATTCACAAACTGAAAATAAATTAAAAATTACAATTCCTCACTTTCAATCAAAGATTCTTTTTCAAAGTCTCTTTTAACAAGCCTTTTTTCTTTCCATTTTCCTATACGATAGTAAACAAATGAAAATAGCATACCAAAACACCACGCTATTGGAATACCAAACCATATTCCCTTTGTACCCCATATTTTCGATAGAAAATAAGCTGTAGGAACTCTCAATAAAAACTGAGAAATAAGAGAGGAAAACATAGGAATCACTGTATCTCCCGCTCCCCTAAGCACTCCATTATAAATAAACATTATAGCAAAAACAAAATAAAAATTACCGACCACTCTTAAGTACTCTGTCCCAATTCTAACAACCTCGCTATCTCTATTAAAGATAGATATAAGAAAAGGAGCAAAAACAAGTATAATTAACGTTGTAACAGCTGAAATGGACAATACCATTATAAGTGTACTTCTAACCCCTCTATTGATTCTATCTATCCTCCCAGCACCGAGATTTTGAGCAACAAATGTTGAGATAGCCATACTAAAATTCATTATAGGCATTACTGCAAAAGATTCTATCCTTGTAGCAGCCGTATAAGAGGCAAGAACATCAGTGCCAAAACTGTTCACAATATTCATAAGTGCCATCATACCAAAAGCCACAATAAGTTGTTGAATCCCAGAAGGAATACCTATCTTTATACTTCTAACAAAAATATCAAAATCAAAAACAAAATTGCCCTTTTCAAACTTAAAAATATCATTTTTCTTGAAAAGAAATATAAGTCCAAAAACAAAAGAGAAGCCCTGTGCTATAACTGTTGCAATTGCCGCACCCTCTACATCCCATCTAAATCCTACAACAAAAAGCAAATCTAAAAATATATTTATAATTGTTGCAATTATCAAAAATAGAAGAGGTGTTTTTGAATCACCAAGTCCATTCAAAATTGCTGCAAGAGAGTTATAGCCAAAAAGTAAAGGCATTCCCATAAATATTATTTTCATATAAGCAGAAGCTTTATCAAAAATATCCAAAGGGGTTGCCAGAAACTTCAATATATAGTCAACAAAAAGTAAACCAAAAGCCATAATAACGAAAGAAAAAATTCCTACAAATATAAATCCAGTAGAAATTGTTCGCTGTAATGCCTTAAAGTTTTTTGCTCCAAAAAACTGTGAAACAAAAATACCAAGTCCCATTGTTGCCCCCATCATAAGAGCAATAATGAGAAACATCACAGGAAAACTAACCCCCACTGATGCGATAGCCTTCTTGCCAATAAATTGACCTACAATTATACTATCAACCATGTTATAAAGCTGTTGAAAAATATTCCCCATAAATAAAGGAATGGTAAACTTAAATATTTTTCTACCTATAGCACCTTCTGTCATATCAATCATAACAAAACCTCTCCAACAATAATTTAAACTCGCTAAACTCCCTTATCTTAGCAACATTATCCCTCAACTCCCTTGCAAAAGGAATTCCCTTTATCATCCCAAGTAAAATACCTCTTATACTTACTATATTGTCAGTTTTATAATATTCACAATAAGATTTAACAAAAGAAAGAATTATTCTCACATTATCAATACCCTTAAACTCCTCATAAGAACCTTTCTCAACAAAATCTTTTGTCATCTTAAATATATATGGCTTTTCCATAGCAATTCTTCCAAGCATAACGCCATTAACCTTTGTTTTTAAAATAATATCTTTTATTTCCTCTGGAGTTTTTATATCCCCATTTGCTATCAAAACCTTATCGGTGAGTTCTCTTGCTTTAATTATATAATCATGATTAGCCCTACCTCTATAAAATTGAGTTGCAAGCCTTGCATGAAGAGTAATAATATCAGCTCCAGCTTTATCGATAACTGGAATAGTCTCACCAAGGTTTTCTTTATCAAAACCAGCTCTTATCTTCGCACTAACAACTTCAATACCAGCATCTTTCAGAGCTTTTACAATATCCCCCATTCTATCAGGATATTTCAACAAAAAAGAACCAGCTTCACCCTTTATAACCTTTTTGACAGGGCATCCAAAATTTATATCTAAAATCTTAAGATTAAATCTTTCAACCAGTAGTTTACCAGCTTTATAAAAAGATAAACAATTACTTCCAAAAAGCTGAATAACATCACTATCACAAATTTTATCAAGATATTGAAGGGTTCTTTTGTTATCTCTGATAATCCCTTCAACACTTACCATTTCACTAAAAGTTGCACCCGCTCCAAAAGATAAACACATCTTTCTAAATGGCAAATTGGTAATACCTGCCATAGGAGCAAGCCAGATATTATTTTCAAATGTTAGAGAAGAAATCTTTAAAGGAAAGAAAAAAGAATTATCCACAGATATGACCTCTTAAAGAGAATTGAGCCGCCTGGGGATCGAACCCAGGGCCCTCACATTAAAAGTGTGATGCTCTACCGACTGAGCTAGCGGCTCAACCTAATGATATATATTTTAACAAAAAAATAGATTTTTGTCAAAAAAACTTATTCATTATTTGACTTTAAAAAATAATACAATTATAATTTTTTAACTCTATAATTAAAAGGAAACTATGAATAAGTCTTTATTAATATTGAGTTTAATGTTTTTTTTCTCCCTTTCATTTTCAGATGAAATTGGAGAAATTAGAAAAATGTACAAAGAAGCGTTAACCGAATTTGGAAAGGGAAACATTACTAAAGCAGAATCAAACTTCATCATAATCTCAAGAAATCCTAAGAGAGATATAAAAGTATACAGGGAATTTATCGCTAAATCTCATTACTTTCTCGGTGAAATATATTTTCTGAAAGAAGATTTTAGAAAATCGATCACATATTACAGAGTCGTACTTGAAAAATTTCAAGATGAAGAAATTTATGAAAAAGCCCTATATAAACTTGGAAGGACTTTAATCATTGCAGATAGGCTTGATGAAGGTATCGCTGTCCTTGAAGATTTTAATAGAAAATACACAACTTCAAATGGTGCTTCTTATTATTGGCTTGGTAGAGGTTATCTAAAAAAGGGAGAAAAAGAAAAAGCTCTTTCTTCTTATGAGAAACTTCTATCATTATATCCAGATTCTCCTTTTGCTTATGAAGTAAGGGAAACTTTAGCAACTTTTGGAGAAATAAAGAAAAATGACAACAAAATTTCAAACCTAAAAATAAATCCTGAAATAGAAAGGGAAAAGGAACACAGATTAAAACTCGATAAGAAAAAAGAATTACTAAAAAAAATCTCATATTTACTTGAAATAAAACAAAGACTTCTTGAAATAAAACTTGAATTACTAAATCAATCAATAATAAGTAAAGAGGAAATAGATGAAAAATAAATTTATAATATTTCTTTTATTTCTTTCTATCTATCTTCACGCTGAAAAGGTTTCTCTCTCAAACGAATACATCGAAATATCAGTTGATAAACAGACAGGGCGATTTACAATAGCCACATTAGAGGGAGATCCTCTTTCTCCTCTTGATAATAACAAAAATTTATTATACAGTAAAATGCCTCCTACAAGTCTTACAGCAATAAACATTGATGGTGAAACAATTATTTATGGCAGCCCAAAAGGTGAATGGTTAAAAAAGCCTTACCTGAGCCAGAATAAAATCATATCTGCGTGGCAATATAAAAATCTATCAATCTTACAGGAAATCAAAATCATAAAAAATCCATCTACTGGATATGAAGACAATATGTTAATAACGACAAGCATTTTGAACAAAGGTGGCAAAGTTAAAGTAGGACTCGCATATGTTTTTGATATTCTTCTTGATAATAAAGAAGTAAGTTTCTTTAACGTAGCAAAAAAAGGTATATTTTCAAATGAATTACAGCTTTCTGGAGATGATATACCAAATCAATGGACCACTTCAGATTCAATCGATAATTCAACCATAAAGGTTCAGGGAATTATAAATGGATATGGTGCAATTAAACCAGATAGACTAATATTTGCAACATGGGATAGGTTATCTGAATTATGGAGATTGTCTATAAATAATTCTTATGATTTCAGAAGAAGGGGAACCACTCAATATGATGGGGCTGTAGGAGTATTTTATGACCCAAAAGAATTATATAAAAATGAAACCTTAGAAGGAGCTACAATTTATGGAATAATGGGGGGAAACACAGTAACAGAAGAAGATTATATTCTTACCTTAAATATTCCTAAAGAACCCAGGGAACTTCCCATTCCCCTAACTGCAATGTTAATAAACAAAAGTCAAAGTGAAATAGATGAATTAACTCTTGAAATTGATGTGCCAAAAGGATTTTTTATCACAGAAGGAGAACAACAATTAAAAACTCAAAAAATTCCTAAGGATGGAATGTTTCAAACTAAATGGTTATTATCAACAGAAGCCGCTGGCGGAACATTTTATGTAAAAGTTAAAGCAAATGTATTTCAACAAAACCAGGCAAAAGTTTTAGAAAGTGAAGAGAGCTTTTTTGCAAACTTTACAAAGGAGAAAAAAACAGTTAAACCTAAAGAGACATTAATAAGCACAGACAATACTCAACCAGAAAATAAGATAGAATATATTCAACAACCAGTAGTTAAAGATAAAAGAGTCTCAAGAAAATCAAAAATAGAAGAAGTAGAAAACCTCATTAAGGAAATTGATAACTTTTATGAAAACTGGATGGAAATATATAACTCTGTATTTACAAAAGAATTTTCTATTGAACAAATAAACAATGCCTTAATTGAGATTGATAAAGATATTGAATATTTTGAAAAATCCCTATCAAACATCTCAAAAGGAAACTAAAATGCCTGTTAAAAACTATTTTTTAAGAAGAATTGAAAAGCTTATATCAAATCTTGATGAAAAAGAAGCTTTTTTAATAACAATGCCTGAAGAAATATTTTATTTTACTGGCTTTACTGGAGAAGATTCATATCTACTTGTTAAAAAAAATGAAATAGCTTTTCTAACAGATTTAAGATTTATAGAACAGATAAAAAAAGAAAAAAAAATAGATCTAACTATATGTGATATTTCTACAAATAAAGTAATAAAAACTATTAGAGATATTCTTGTTAAAGATAATATAGAAAGACTCCTTCTCTCAAAAAAAGACCTAAATTTCCATTTAGGTGAAAATTTAGCTCTTTTACTTATGGAAAATACAATAGATTTAAAAGACTCCGATATTGTAAAAAAAATGAGAGAAAAGAAAGACGAATACGAAATTGAAATTCTCAAACAAAATTTAATGTTAACGGAACTTGCTTATAATCTTATTCTACCTTTTGTCACAGAAGGAAAATCGGAAATTGAAATAGCCGGAGAACTCGAGTATTTTTTAAGAAAAAATGGTGCAGAAAAAATGTCATTTGAAACAATAGTAGCATCAGGGGAAAGAACTATCCTCCCACATGGTAAAGCAAGCGAAAAGATAATAAAAAACGAAGAAATAGTAATGTTTGATTATGGAATTAAAAAAAATGGATATTGCTCAGACTTTACAAGATGTTATTATTTTGGTAAAATAATAGGTGCAGAAATTTTGAAGATACATTCTATAGTAAAAAATGCCTTAAAAGCAGCAGAAAAGATTGTAAAACCGGGAATAAAGGCAAATGATGTCCACAATGAAGCATATAAAGTTATAGCAGAGGCTGGATATGCACAAAATTTCTGGCATTCAACAGGACATGGTGTAGGGCTTGAGATACATGAGGCCCCGGCAATATCTGCAAGGTCTGATGTAACACTTGAAGAAGGAATGGTATTTACCATAGAACCGGGCATATATGTGCCAAGTGTTGGCGGTATAAGACTTGAAGATATGGTAGTAGTGAGAAAAAACGGTTGTGAAGTCTTAACTACTACAGATTATAGTTTATAAATAAATTTTTTTTGGAGGAAATATGACAACATCAAATGATCTTAAGAAAGGTATGATCTTAAAAATTGATGGAGAATTATATGCTGTATTATTCTACCAGCATCATAAACCAGGGAAAGGTGGAGCGGTTGTCAGAACAAAGTTAAGAAATATAAAAAAAGACACTGTTGTAGAAAAGACATTTAAAGCTGGTGAACCCCTTGAAGATGTTATGGTAGAAACAAGAGAAATGCAACTATTATATGAAGAAGGAAATGATTTAGTTTTTATGGATATGGAAACTTTTGAGCAATTCCATGTGCCAAAAGAGTTAGCTGGAGAAGGTATAAAATATCTAAAAAATGAAATGATATGTGAGGCTTCAGTTTACGAAGGAGAAATAATTCTCATTTCACCACCTATGTTTGTAGAGCTTGAAATTATTGAAACTGACCCCGGAGTAAGAGGTGATACAGTTAGCGGCGGCTCAAAACCTGCTAAACTTGAAACTGGTGCAGTAGTTCAGGTCCCTCTCTTTGTGCAGGTTGGTGAAAAGATAAAAGTGGACACAAGAGATGATAGGTATATTGAAAGAGTTAAATAGGAGGAAAATATGAGTAACATAGAAGAAATAAAAAAATTGTACGAAATATTTGACAGTGAAAATATAAGTGAGATTGAACTAAGAAATAATAATAAAGCTATAAGAATGAAAATCTCAAAAAAGCAACACGAACCTAAAAACACTAAACCAATTCAAGTAGAACAAGCACCGCAACCAAAAGTAGAACAAAAAGAAGTTGAACCATCAATCTATGAAGTAAAATCAAAATGGATTGGTTTCTTTACACGAATAAACCCAAAAACTGGTGAAAACTATGTTAAATTAAGAGATGTAGTAAAAGAAGGTGATATAGTTGGACATGTTAGTGTACTTGGAGTTTTGCAGGAAGTAAAAGCAGAAAAGTCTGGTAAAATAAAAGAAATACTTGTCGAAGAAGGATTGGCTGTAGAGTATGGCCAACCATTAATGAGAATAGAAATTAATGCAAAGTAAAAATGGAGGAAAAATGTTTAAAAAAATTCTTATCGCCAATAGAGGCGAAATTGCCGTAAGGGTTATAAGAGCTGCAAAAGAGCTTGGCATTAAAACTGTATCAATTCACTCAGAAGCAGATGAGGATTGCTTACATACAAAGATTTCAGACCAGGATATATGTATTGGTCCACCTCTATCTAAAGATAGTTACCTTAACATCTTTGCCATAATCAGTGCTGCTGAAATAACGGGAGCAGATGCCATTCATCCTGGTTATGGATTTCTTTCTGAAAATCCAAAATTTTCAAGCATATGTAAAGACCACAAAATAACCTTTATAGGTCCTTCAGCTGAAGTTATAGAACTCCTCGGTAATAAAGACAAAGCAAGAAAAACAATGCAGTCTGTTGGTGTCCCTGTTACACCGGGAACAGATGTTATAAAAAATGTAGAAGAAGCTTTAGAATTTGCAAAAGAAGTTGGCTTCCCTGTAATAGTCAAAGCTGTTGCCGGTGGTGGCGGAAAAGGAATGAGAGTAGCATGGTCAGAAGATGAGCTTAAAAATATCATACCAATAGCACAGGGAGAAGCAAAATCAGCTTTCGGCAACCCTGATGTATATGTAGAAAAATATTTAGAAAACCCAAGGCATATTGAAATACAATTTCTGGCTGATGAATATGGAAATGTAGTTGCATTAGGTGAAAGAGATTGTTCTATACAGAGAAGACATCAGAAACTTTTAGAAGAAGCCCCAAGCCCTGCTTTAACTCCAGAAATAAGAGAAGCAATGTGTGAAGCTGTAAGGAGGGGTGCTGGAAAGGTTGGATATGTCGGTGCTGGAACAATGGAATTTTTGTTTGAAAATGGAAAATTTTACTTTATGGAAGTAAATACAAGAATTCAGGTAGAACACCCCGTTACAGAAATGATAACCTCTGTTGATATAGTAAAAGAACAAATTCTTGTGGCAATGGGAGAAAAACTATCCTTCAAGCAAGAAGATGTAAAGATTCATGGGCATGCCATTGAATGTAGAATCAATGCAGAAGATCCTTTCAGAAACTTCATGCCCACACCGGGTAAAATTGAAGAATATAGAGCACCAGGAGGTCCTGGAATTCGTATAGATTCCCATGTTTATACTGGCTATGAAGTGCCTAAATACTATGATTCTCTTATAGCTAAATTAATCGCATGGGGAAGAAATAGGGAAGAAGCAATCGCAAGAATGAAAAGAGCTCTACAGGAATATAAGATTGTAGGAGTAAAAACTACTATACCATTTTTTGAAAAACTCTTAGAACACCCTGATATAATAAAGGGTAATTATTCAACTAAATTTCTTGAAAATTTTAATATAAATGAAAAATGAAATATTATAAAATAGAAAAATCGGCTCTTATTGATATAATCAGGCTAACCATTGAAAAATCAGAAGAGGTAAAACTTCCAGAACCATTAAAAATGTTCTGGTTCTGGAAGTTAAAGCCTATTAATATTAGATATTCAAAAGAAGGACTTTGTATAAATATATCAATAAAAGTTATTTTTTCAAAAAATCTTTTATCTATTTGTGAAAAAATAACAAAAGAAGTGAAAGAACAGCTTGAAAAGAAAGCAAACATAAAGGTTAAAGATATTTATATAAATCTTCAGGGAGTATATGAATAAGAAAAAAAACATTAAAAAATTACGAGATTATATATTCTGGTCGTTTATAATAATTTCAATTTTAACTGGAATTATTTTTTATATTACCTTCCTATCTTACTATCCAGGAATAAACTGGAATGATTTCTTTATATCAAAATTTAAGATAAAATTCTTTGAATTTTCCGGTATAATCGCCTCAATATTTGTTTCCATACCAGTAATACTAATAGCAACAGAAATATTTTATAAAAATTCAACTAACTATCTATTAGTAAAATCTGAAAAATGCACAATATTAGTCAGTGAACAAACAATAAAAAACTTCTGTGAAAATATAGTCCTTTCATTTAATGGTGTTGAAAATACCCTCACACAGGTTGATATATTTAAAAAAAATTTCATTGGACTACAAATTTATATTGAACTTTCAGAAAAAACCGACTATATAAAACTTTCGGAGAGAATTACAGAGAGAATAAAACAGGATCTTGAATTTAACTTTGGAATTAAAGAAATTAAATTTATAAATGTATATATTGAAAACATTGCTCATACTAATGAACAATCTTATGTTTTAATATATAAATAAAAAATCCCCTCTTTAAAAGAGGGGATTTTTAGTTTATTCACTCATCTCTACGTCTTGGGATTTGCTCAAATTTTCTAAAACATTCTGAGCTTTTTTCTTAAGTTCGGGTGGAATTTTCTTTGCAACTGGTTCCCATGCCTGTTTCACAGCTTTTTGATATGTCTCATAATCCATTGCATATCTTTTTACATATCTCCAGTATGTCTTTGAAGATTCTCCCTGGGTTTCCTGAATATATTCCCAGTAGTCTTCAACATTCATTGCACCACTTATGTTAACATTCTTTGATACTGCAGCTATTGTTTCTTCAAAATAAGTGTCAAGTTCTGTTTCATCATTAAGCATACCCTGTTTTGCAACTGCAAATTCTCTTGTAGCAACCTGCTTGATGAGTTCAGAAAGTCTTGCAATTTTCTTTGATTCTGCTTCGATTTCTGCCTTTTCCTTTGTATTTCTCTGACCTTCAACAGTCATAAAAATAACCTTTCTACCAAGATCATCCTTCCCAATTTCCCATTTCTTGTTAACCCAGTATGGGGTTGGGTCTGTGCTCTTCTGAATTACATGAATCTTTATCAATGGTGCTTCGCTTGTTCCTGTAGTAGGTTGTGGAACAGCTACTGGATTAGGTTTCTTAGACCCACAAGAAAATAAGAGCCCTAAAACTAACAAACTCGAAAGAATATTAAAAATTCTCTTCATATATATCCTCCTTTCTAAAGAGATTTTCTATTCAAGACTAAAAATCAACTCATTTCCCCTTACCTGAACAAGATCAAAAGATTCAAACCCGGCCTTTTGAGACATCGTATTAAGTAAAACATCTATTAATTCGTTTGGATTACCTTTATACTGAACATTATAGTCATATACTCTATCAGTTTTAGAACCAGATTTAAGTTTTACAGAGACAACTCCATCAATCTTTTGAAGTTGAGTGACAAAAGTATTTGCCTGTTTATACGAATCCACTCCCACAATCCTTACAAAATAATATCTTCCTCTACTTACATATCTTTTTAATGCTAAAACCAATTCATCTTTCACTTTTCTACTTGCTTCTCTCATACTTACTTTTATCGAAGCTGCAAGTGTGGTAGAATCATATTCCTGTCCACCCTTTTCAATATTTGCGATAAGAGAACCAGTAGTTCTAACATAAACCTTTACATTAAGTATAACATGTGCCCTTGTTCCACTATAAGTTACAACAGGAGTAACTTCAGCATAAAGCTCTGCAAAAACTCTCTCAGCAAGAAGTAACCCTACTCCAACATTTCCTACCTCTGCCTGATGTAGAATTTCTCTTTCCTGAGATAGCTTTTCCATTGTTTCAAGATCAAATGTTTGAACCCCAATACCAGAAAGCTCTTTATTCAAACTTTCAACAGCCCATTTTGCGTACATCTCTTCTTCTGGATTTTTAACTATGCTTGGAGATTTTGGATTATAAAAAACAAGTGCCGTTATAGATGAAATATCCACATTAGAAAGATTCTCAGTTGTTTCCAATGTTACACTTTGACTTTTTGAAGGAGTTGATATAGTAGTATCAATCTTTATGACCTCTATACTTTCCTTTGAACTTGAAGAAGAAACTATTGTAGCAACAGAAGAAACACTACTTGTTGAAGACGGTTTTGTTCTAATGTATTCATAATCTCTAAGAAGTAAATCAACTTTAACATATGCCTGTAACTTTAAAACAAGATAGCCATCTTTATCACGATTATTTTTTAACCATTTTTTCTCTTTCCCTTTAGGTGCTTTTTCGCTTTCACCCAAAACATATTTTCTTATATTTTCATAATAAAGAAATTCTTTTTCTATTTGATTTTTATTTGCGTTATATTCATTTTCCCCAATTCCATAGATAAGAGCTTTTCTAACAAGATCTACATAAACTTCCCTTCTTGCTTCCTGAAAATCTTTTGATTTTGCTTCACCTATGAAATCTTTTTCTTTCACAATTTTTTGCTGTGAAAACAAAAAACCAAAATTTAATAAGAAACAAAATAATACTAATAAAATTCTGGACATTTCGTCCTCCTTATCTACATTTTAAACTATAACACTGTCTCAATAAAATTTCAAGTATAAAAGAAAAAATTTATATTACTGTTCCATCTGGAATGACACTATTTTTAGTTACAACGATTATACCATCGACTATTGAATAATTTGCCTCTTCTTTATTTAAGATTCCAGCTTCATTCGTAATTTTTACATTTTTACCAATTCTACAATTTTTATCAATTATCGCATTCTTTATAATACTATTTTCCCCAATACCTATAGGAATAGACTTATTCTCACTATTTTCATAATAATCGGCACCCATTATTATTGAATTTTCTATCAGTACATTTTTATTTATAATACTTCTAACTCCTATTACACTGTTTTTTAAACTTGCATTTTCAATAAACACTCCATCACTTATAAGACAGCTTTTAATTTCTGATTTAATAATCCTTGCAGGAGGCAAAAATCTTGGATGACTGAAGAATGGGGCTCCTGGATAATACAAATCAAAAGCAGGATTTTCTTTTGTCAATTCAATATTAGCACTATGAAAAGACTTAATTGTACCAATATCTTCCCAGTATCCATCATGAATATAACCATAACAATTATACCCACTCTTTATTGCATATGGAATTATCTCCTTACCAAAATCAAGCATTTCCGGATGAGTAAGAAGTAAATCATAAAGTACGTCAATATTAAATATATAGATACCCATAGAACCAAAATAATTTTTCCCTTTACATACTTTGTCAGAAAAACAGTTAGAAATTTTCCAATCTTTGATTAAATCCTCACTTTTTGGTTTTTCTATAAAATCTAAAACCTTACATTTTTCATTTACATTCAATATACCAAACCTACTAACATCTTCATCAGGTACTGGCAAAATTCCTATAGATATATCAGCCTTACTCTCTATATGATGTTCAAGAAATTTTCTAAAATCCATTCTATAAAGCTGATCTCCTGAAAGGATCAAAATATATGGAGCACTTTTTGCTTCTCTAAAAGGATTCAAATGTTTTAATGCTCTCCTTACCGCATCAGCAGTACCTTGAGAAAATCCATTCTGAGCATTATCAATAGTCTGTTCTGTAGCAAGTATATCTACAAACCCATTATGGAATATATCAAACTTATAGGTTTGAGTAATATGTCTATTTAAAGAAGCAGAATTAAACTGTGTCATCACAAAGATTCTGTTTATTCCTGAGTTTATACAATTTGAAATGGGAATATCAATAAGTCTATAATTTCCACCAAAAGGAACTGCCGGTTTAGACCTATCTTTAGTTAATGGATAAAGTCTTGTACCCTTTCCCCCACCAAGAATTAATGATAAAGCAAGTCTTCCTGAAACATGAACATTTGATTGAGACATAAAAATCCTCCTCTATAATCTCTAAAAGTTTATTATATATACTAAGAAATGTCAAGAATATAAAAAAAGGTTGCCTTTTAAGGCAACCTTTTATTTTACTTTTTCGTCTTTGGTTTTGCTTTTGTATCTTCTTTCTTTTCTTCTTCTTTCTTTTCAACCTTGTTTGTGTTTTCTTCAGCCTTTCTCTGTATCAATTCTTCAAACTCTTTCTCTTTCTTTAACTCTTCCTTATATGCAAACGCACTCTCCGGAAGTAAATACTTATACGTCATCGATACATTATGCCTGAATGATCCCATGTTTATCCCATACTCAAACGCATAGTCTATACCAAGCAAATGTGAATATGATATTACATAGTTAAAACCTAATCCCACAGAAAAATTCATTATCCCCTTTAACTTCATAAAAATAAACTCAAACTCATCCCCTACCTTCTTCGCTTCATAACTAAATCCAAGCCTTATCGCAAGCATTTCGTCCTTAAACTTACTATCCTTTATTATCTGACTCGCTGTTAATTGTTTAAACTCATATCCTACTCTCCATGCCATATCTGACTGTCTGTTATCCTCTGCATCCCTTCCAAATATTACAACACCCACTCCAAGATTTGACTTCTTGAAAAATTTTAATAAGTCCCCTAAATATATATTCCCTCCAAGACTTAACTCACTCGGTAGTATATCCTTACCCTCAGGTAAAATAGAAACATTCGGAGCAATAAGATTCTTATATGCCAACCCAAGCACTATATCATCACTGAAATAATATGTCACTCCTACATCAAGCCCAAATGATAACGTACTTAGCTTCCCACCAAATGCAGGATTATTCTCCACATCTATAACATTCCCTACTCCTATATCATACAGATTAAACCTCGCCCCAGCAGCAAGTCTTGCCCCCTTAAGTAAATTATTCAAATTCTTCGCATATATTAAACTATACAATCCTTCATGATAAAACTCTTTCGACGTATCATCTATATCCATCGCAACTACACTCAGCCTCTTCACAGCTATACCTATCGCCGCATCCTTCGTCACAAATGGATCAGGTCCTATCGTAAACCTATTCCAAAACGGTATCACAAAATTAAAGTTTATCGTATTTATCATACTTTCATCATTAAGCCCTAAATATGGTGTATCCCACGCAAAATATGTCTCTATATTCTTAGCATAACTTATACATGCAGGATTATAATTCATCGCATTAACAGCATCAAAATCCGCAAATATAGCATTACCCATCGCTTTTCCCCTCGTCGATACCAGCGGATCCTCATACGCTCCAAAAACTACACCACTCACTAAAATTAAAATTATTATTATTTTTTTCATATTTTTCCTCCTTTACTTCGCTATTATTACTGTTCCACTATATACATTCTTGCCAGCTAATATCTTATATATATATACTCCTGTCTTTACTGGATAACCTTCAAAGTCTTTTCCATCCCAGTACACTTCTCCATTCTTATACTCTCCACTTAATTGATAGCTCTTAACTAAATTTCCCCTCAAATCATATATCTTAACCTCTATCTTATCAACACTCTCTTCAAGACTGAAACTTAATTTTACATTCTTAAAGCTCCTATCTCCTACTGTAGGCGTAAATATCTTTGGCTCTACACTCACACTGACAAATCCCGGCGTACTACCTTTCGCTTCATCTCCCATTATCGCATAATATTTATGTAAATACCCAGCCTTAAACATTACCATAGAATTATTCTTATCAACCACTCCACCTATCCTTCTCCATTCCTTAGTCACAGGTCTCCAGTAATATACTGCAAGTTTATCCTCATTCCATCCAAAACTATTAACTTCACTCTTATTATACTTAAGCTTGATTATTACCTCATCCTTAAGCTCCTGCTCTTCCCTCTCATCAAAACTACTTCCCTTCATCTCAAACTTATATACCCTAATGTTATCAGCATTACCCGCCGGCTTACTTATAGTCTTAGACTTATCAATAGCTTCCTTCATCGCTGGACTTACTACTGTTATATTAGTTAGCCATATGTCAAGTGAAAAATAGTCATTAAGACTGCCTGATGGCACTATTACTACACTACCAAGATCATCAAGACATAAACTCTCCTGCTCATACGGTGCACTAGGCGTAAATATAGCCTTCTTCATTTTATATAAACCTATATTCGTAATCTTATTCGCTTCTACAGTTATTCCATCTATATAGTTACTTACTGAATATCCACTACCACTGAACTGCACCCTATATGTACCGGGCATTACAAAATCTACCTTATATGTTCCATCAATATTTGCTACTCCTACTGCTTTCTCCCCATTCTTGTTTGATACTACCTTACCATCACTACCTACTATACTTATCTGTGGCTTTATAGAACCAGGTAAAACTATCCCCACAACCCTACCAAAATCAGCAAGTAGCACAGGTAAATCTATACTTTCTCCCGTAGTTACCTTCGTGTCAAAATACTCTTCCCCTCCTTCATACATAACCTTCGTCGTCAATGTATTAGTCCAGTTGTTTGTATTCGTATACGTAACAGAAAGAATGAGAGTGTCTGCTGATAGTCTACCTATCTGAGAAGTTCCATAATCTACTATAAGATCTGGAAGATTTGTAAATGCAAGGCTATGTCCCAACACAGTTGAATAAACATTTGTAACTTTAAGTATAGATGTATCAATGGCTATCATTATCTTTTTAATACCCTTATCAAGCATATTATTCTTAACATATAATTTTATTTCTCCATCATTATCTATACTGTAAAGCACCTGATTTTTAGGTTTTAGATAAACTTCTGCCATTTCGTTTATACTTACAAAACTAATTAAAGATTGAATTATATTTGGTCCATCATCAGAATCATTATATGATTTCACGAAGTAATTAAAATCTTTGACTATATCTATTCGATTTGTTACTTCAAGATAAATTCTATCAAACCCACCACTTACAAATTTATTATTATATACAATCGAAACTATGCCATTAACACTATCATAATTTATAGAACTATCTGGATAAGTATTTGAGTAAGACATAAGCCCTCTTAGCTCAACAGGTAGCTCTACAACATTAGAAAATGCAGAATTTTCTCCTATACTTCTATTACTTAAGAATACAATAATCGTATTTGTATATATTCCCGTAAAGAATGATTGAGAACCATTCAAATTGACCACATCAATCTTTGGAATATAGAGGTCCTGTATTAATGTAGAGAAGGTCTCATTTACCCTTGCATAACCGGTATTATTATTAATATATACTTCCCATTTTACTCCGTTGGTCTTAATCATTTGATACTTATCAACCAATCCCAATCTTAAATTATCTCTTTCGCCTTTTGAAAGCCCATTTTCGTAGTAAACCACAAGATTGGTAAGATCATTAGATATTATTTGTCCTTTAGTGCTTATGGCATAAGTAAGATTTGTAAATACATCCGGTACAACAACCTTAGCATACATAACAGCGGAATTTCCACTTGCAACACCATTATCTATTTCTAGTTCAATTTCATTTGTAATATATGTCGAAGGTATAGCACTATTCTTAATATAAGCGGCAGGTCCTCTTCTTATATATAAAGTATTTGATCCTATCGCATTAGCTGTTCTTACACCATTATAGGCAGTAATATCAAAACTAAAACTACTACCAATATTTGTTATAGTATTTGTAAGGTCAAGTGTAACAAAATCAATGCCCTTAGAGCCAATTGGTGTTTCATAAGAAAGAATTAGTACTCCATCAGAATAAGTTTTTGTAGTAGCAAAAGTATCTGAAACCTTTGAAGTATCAAAATTATTAGTAAATTCAGAAGGAATTCTTATATCCACTCTATTTATATCATTATAAGTCAAGCCATTATTGCTTAATCTTAATGTTAATTTCATATTTGGTTGATTGTTATAAACTTCGTTTTGACTTAAATCAGCTATTAAATCAGGATAAGGCATCCTGAATGAAATCATATTTGTATCACCACCGGGCCACTTTGAATCAACAAAATTTCCACCCGATGTAGAATATTTAACCTTTATAAATATATGAACATCTCTCTCACCTACATCCAGTTCATCAAGAACCTTCAAGGTTATAGTATCATTTACTGAATTAGTAAAAACATCAGCTGAATAGTTAATCTCAACATAATTCGTTCCATCATTATATAAGCCCGATAGTATCCCGCCTTTCAAACTTGAAACTGTAATACCATTTGTAATAAATGGTTCTGGCAAGTATATTCTTAAAGCATTTATATTATGTCCACTTTCACCAGTATTAGCAATTGTAATTCTTAAATCATTTGTTTTCTTTAGAGTATCAAGCTCTTTGTCAAGAATTGAATATTGAGAATTATATGGTGGAAGAATAAACTTTAACTCAAGACTCTTACCTATTTCCAGTGGATTCTTTGTAGAAGAATTAGCAGGCAAATATTTTGAATTTACAGCTAAAACATTCCAATATCCATTAAATCCTTCCACAATCTGATTATCATAACCTCTAACAACTATTTCGTCATAATCTGAACTTGAAATATTTGTTCCTGCAAGATAGTAATCTACATATAAAGAACCATCATTAGAATAAGAGATTTGAGAAGGAATCTTACCACTAACAAATTGAATATTTGTTATAACCATATTAGAATCTGGAGGTGTAATCTTAACCCTATATATATTATTTCCAAATTCACTAACATTAGCAACTACAAATGTATATAGAACATTTTCTTCATCCTTTGATACATTATTTGGATTTACATAAGCATAAAAACTAAGAGGAGGCAAAATTATATTCATTTCATTTGAGCCAGTTATGTTAGTATAATTATAAGAAATTAAATCATTTGTATAAAGATATACAACTTTCCATAAAACATTTGTAGGATCAGAAATGATCTCCTTTTTGCCTTTTATATTTAGAATGGTAGTCTGATTCTCAGGTAAAGGTGTAGAATAATCTATCCACAACCAGTTAGTAACAAATGATTTATTACCAGGATAACCACCAACAATTACATCGCTATTTATATTTTCAATGGTAAATGGCCATGGAACATTTATTCCAATTTTCTTTATAGGAACATTTCCAGTACTCCCATTTTTGATGGTAATATCAAACTGCTTATATAGATCTGTGGTATAAGCATTATCGCTTATTTGATAATCTATAGGTTTTGTGAGATAGCATAGCCTATTCCAGTTGTTAACATTTGTGATTTCAAAGAAATAGGTCGGTGGCACAGTACCCGTATCAACAAAACCATTATGTGCATAAGTTCTCCAAACTCCATTTGTGGGTAGAGATTTTTCACCCACAGCAAAAGTAAATCTTAATAAATCACCCTGACCTGCAAGAATCTTATTATTGGTGTAATTTATGGTTATATTACTTGAAGTTAGCGTAAATATACCTGTGCTATTTGTATTATAAACTCCAAGTTTAGTACTATAAACTGTTAATAAATCCCCATGTAAAGGAGAAGGTAAATCAATCCTTACAGCATAAAAACTATCACTACCAAGTCCTGTATTTGTTACATAAAAATCTATGGTTTGAGTTATAACACTACCGCCACTTCCTGTAAACAAAACAGATGGAACTGCCCCACCTCCACCTTTTGGAGCAGGAAGTAAGAAACTGATATAACTATTACCATTAGTAATATTATTTTCCCATCCTCTATCATTACTTACAGATGGTAAAAATGGAACATTATATCTATTCTCATTTTCAACTAAATCAACCATCTTAAAAGTTAAAGTTCTTGACTCTCCCCCATCAAAAGGAGTTAGAAATACTATTTCAATTCTATTCTGAGAAGTATTAAAACTTGCAACAGCTCCATTAGGAGTTATGGATAAATCTGAAATATCAGTTGAAACAAGACTATCAATAGGAATATGAATCCTGTGTATTCTATTTCCAGGCATTCCAGTATTTGTCAGATTAATTGTAATGTTGTTAGTAAATGTTGTTGTATCAATAACTGTTGGAGAAATATAAGAAGCAAGTTCAACTGGAGGATACTCTATATATAGTACATTTGAACCATCGCTCTTTTTAGTTGAAAGTGTAAAATAATTTGTATCATTTGTTTCAAAACTTACTTTATATAAATATGTGGGAATAGCTACATTAGTAGGCATTACAGGAAAAGTATCGTAAGAAATTTTGTCAATAAACCTTATAACTACTTTATCAACAGAATTATTATCCTTATACCATGAAGGTAAATTTGTACCACTTGCCTCATAGTTTATATATATGCTATAATTGCCGTCATTTGTTAAAATTGAATAAGTATTACCTGCAAGTAAACTATTCACACTTAATATATTTGTAAAATAATTTGTGTTGAAATCAATTCTAAGCATTTTAATACTTATATCTCTTGGTGAGAGGTTAACTATAGTATTAGTAATTTCATTTGTTACATGAGTAGTATAAACAACCGCTGGTTCAAGTTTATTTTCTCCCTGTGGAAGTGGAGGAGTAATCTGAACTCTCCACGTTTTTGGAGAATCTTCTCTCTGTTCTATATACCCCATACTATTAGAATTATCAGCATAGAGTATAAAATTCGCACTCTCCCCGCCCGAATAAACATCTGTATTTGTATGTCTTGCCTTAAATGTTATAACTGCTGTATTGCCACTTGTGATTGGACTTGTACCATAGTTTACCCATATAAAATTATTTGAATATGCTACACTTCCACCATTAGAACTAACAATATCAGAAACACTATCAAAAGACTGTGGAATAAATATTCTTATACCATATATATCGTTTCCAGAATTACCCACATTCTTAAAAGTATATGTATAAGTATTTGTATTAAGGTTAACATCTCCATTTATACTTACCTTATTAGGAGTAACATAAGCAACAGCTTGAGCATTAGAAGCAACCACTCTAATATAAGAATCCGCGGTATCAGACTTTGTCCAGGTAGTACCATTTATTATAGCACTGCTATCCACATCAATATTCCAGTGGAAATTACTATAGAACATGCCCGCTGGTAGGTTTGGTGTTCCATAAACGTTAAAATTAACCATATCAAAACCATATACACCATCAAAACCATTTGGCATATAGTTAATAAAAATATAATTCTTACCAGAAATATTTGTTAAATATATGTTTGATATACTTTTGTTTAGTAAAACTTTTGTCGAAACAATATTTGTTAAACCTAAAGCTGGATCATTATTGCTAACACTAAAACCAGAAGGTAGCTCTATTCTAACATATGATATATCTGGAGAGCCAGAAATACCACTACCATCAATCCTTACAGTAACATTCTGGGCTTCCTGTCCAACAATCATTGGAGCAGATTGCATATAAGCATAAATTACTGGAGATGTATAAACCTTAACATTTAAGTCTCCCGTTAAAGCTACTCTTGCCTTCTTTCTACCAGTTGTGGCATATTTTATACCTGTAGAGTTATTGAAAATCCAGTCAATACCAGTATCAGAATGCTTTCTACAATCAACATATACCTCAAAATCTTTACCAGCTGCATCTGGATTTGACGGAGTTTGTAAATCAAACTTAATTAAAATTTTCCCATTTCTTACTATCTGGTTTGCTGAACTACTTGCCATCTGAAATCTGATATATAACTCCTGGCCTTTATCTTGAACAAGGAATTGTCCCGCACCAGGCGTCCCACTCGTTATTCTCGTCAAGTTAGCCCCATAAGTATTTGACACACTTACAGTACTGAGTTGCCAGCTTCCATACCCAGCTGGTTTTTTAATATAAATCTCACCTATACCACTATCGTCTGCAGTAACCCCCTGTGGCTCAATCTCTACTGAAAACTGAATAGTAGAGTTTGTCAAAACCTTTCTTGGGGTTATTGACGCCACAACGTTACTCGCTATGGTACGGATAATGAAGTGATCAAAATTTGCCTCTGCTGGTTCTCCTCTAAAAAATCCAGTTTCATTACCTATGAAAGCAATTATATCATTGGACCATCCTACTGGCACCTCAGCAAACTTTATCCATGTATTTTGAGGACCATTATCCCCTGCTGGATTTGGATTAAGATATATTATAATCTTATTACCAGAATGAACTAAATTTATAGCAAGTTCATCTGTGACAGGATTTGAATATCCTCCCGCTTCACTATTAAAATGTGGCTGTGATTGATCATCATATGTCTTCTGAAAATATGTTGTAAGGGTACCAGGATTATTTCCATCAATATCAGCTGTCAAACTTGAAAAAGGAATATCCCACTCAACCTCTTTAAAATAACCCCATATATTATTATTTGCTTGAATTCTACCTTTATCATAGAAAAAGACAAAATTATCCCATCTTGAGTTTGTAGAATATTTCGTAATACCATTATCCTCTGCAAACCACACAGTGCTATATGCATTTTGATTAACTGCATCAATATAACCCCCCGTTCTTTCTGCATAATTTCCCCTTGCATCAAGACTGGTGGTATAACGAACAACAGTATATCCAAAAGGCTCTTCTTCACTTGTATCAACTTTTCCTATTGAACTATTTGACTTTGGATCAAATTTTACTCCACTTCCACAGAACCAGTTATTCCAGAAAAGAGCTATGTTATTCGGTGTCCCCATTATCTTTAACAAGCCCCCATTAACATAATTTGTCTTTGGATAATTATTATCATCTGCGAAAGCTCCTCCCCAGTCATTATACACATCGTATATAATCATATCTCTTGACATAGGGAAGTTAAAAGTCCATCCTCTACCCTCAATTGTGGCTTGAGAATCACTGAATGGCTCATAGTAATATATCGATTTACCATATACCATAAGTGGTAAGATTAAAAATATAATTAATCTATATAATATACCCTTCATATATTCCTCCTACTTAGCAATTATAATCGTTCCAGAATATTTTTCATTACCAGCTATTATCTGATAGATATAAACTCCCGTCTTAGCCGGATATCCTTCACTATCCTTTCCGTCCCATGATATTTCTCCCTGTACATATGCTCCACTCCTCTCAAACTTCTTCACCAGATTAC